>Ga0209826_1000139_pt1 | contig 48638 bp, 40 predicted proteins | sample GOMGulsemesocosm_5_FD_184637 | JGI IMG/M metagenome (GOLD analysis project Ga0209826, IMG submission 184637) | Methane-oxidizing microbial communities from mesocosms in the Gulf of Mexico - GOM15C Gulf of Mexico (SPAdes) (version 2) | ecosystem: Environmental > Aquatic > Marine > Cold seeps...
AGAAGAAATAAGAATAGGGATATCTTGTATCTTTTTTATTTTTTTAAATAAATCAAAGCCATCCATATCAGGCAGCATTAAATCTAAAACAACCAGTGAGTAAGTATTGTCCTTCTTTAGCTCACTTATGGCTTCTTTAGGATGTACAAAGGCGGTACAGTCAAGATTGTAACCATTGAGGTAATCGACAATTAAGTCTTGCATCTCTAAATCATCTTCAACCAATAAAATTTTGCTATTCAAATCTCCACTCCTTCAAATAGTGTGAAAATCTTTTCTTTTGTTTCTCATTTAAAACTTCATGTATTTTTTTAAGAGTCAGCGCTTCTAGTTCGATCGCTTGTTTACTTATTTCTTGTTTTGTTTTTATATAAAGTTTCTTATCAAATATTTCATTTTTCATGATCGATTTTAATTTTTTTTCATATTCTTCTTTGTTTTCGTAGAATGTTTCAAAATCTTTTTTATCGACTATGAGTATTGTTTTGATTTGTTCTAGTTGTTGAGTGTTTAAATTCAAATGTTCTAGACTTTTATGAATATGATTATCTTCATATTCATATTTATCATCATCTGCAAATAAAGAAATTGACAAAATAAGAGTGCAAAAAAGTACTAAAAATTTCATGGAATAAAAGGCCTTTTAGTGTGAACTTAGTTTTTAATTATAGTAATTATATCTTTATCTTGGATGAATTGAATCTATAGGTATGAAATGCTATAAAATAAACTTGATTTAAAATCATAATGGATAAGTTTAATAAGTGATTAACTCTTATGTGTTACCATGTCAAATGAATAAAAATTTACAAATGGCTTATACCTATCACAATGAAACAAAACACTCCCAGCAAAGATACGCAAGGTCTTTAGGTTATATGGATTGGAATACACAACCAAATCCCTATCGGTCATACGAAAGTACAAAAAAGACAAAACTACCAATATCATTTGAGAATAATACTTTAGAATACAGTCAAATATTTGCTCAACCAAAAGATAAATCAGTGATGGCTCCTTTATGTATCGAAGCCATTTCTCAATTCTTTCAGTTCTCACTGGGACTTGCAGCTATTAAAGAATATGGTGATCAATCATGGGCATTAAGATGTAATGCTTCAAGTGGAAACTTACAACCAAGCGAAGCCTATATGATTTCAAAAGATGTTCAAGGTATTGAAGATGGGCTGCATCATTATGGACCCCAACATCATCACTTAGAACAATTATCAAGTGCTACAGAAAGTCTTGTATTACCCGATAACAGTTTCTTGGTTTCTTTATCCTCTATTGTATGGAGAGAAGCATGGAAATATGGGGAGCGAGCATGGAGATATACCCAACTAGATTGTGGACATGCCTTGCGGTCGCTAGAAGTATCTGCTTCAATTTTAGGATGGAAAATAGAAATAATAAATAGCACAGACTCTGAATTATTAAATCTAATTGGTTTAGACCAACTTGATAGATATGTGCCTGAAGAGCGAGAACTAACAGATATGTTGTTACTGGTATCTCTTGATGATGGTGAAGAAAGCTCTGCACATAAAATAGATATAAAAACTATTCGTACATCACTAGAAGATAAATATGAAGGTAATGCCAATCAACTAAGCTCTTCTTGGCACAAGTGGGATATTTTAGAGCAAATAGAAGATGCAAGTTTAAGTGATGACTTGGAGAAAAAAGCTTTTATAAAAGACCAGTTTGAATCTAATCCTTATAGAGAAACTTCTTATCTTTCAAAAGATATTGTGCTACAAAGAAGGTCTGCACAAGTTATGAATGCTTCAAATTCCACCATTTCAAAAAAAGAGTTTGAAACTATAATTGGTTCTGTTAAATCAAATAGTTCGGCAGTTCACTTGGTGATATTTGTGCATGATGTGATAGATTTGGATGCTGGACTTTATATACTAATACGAAATAGTGAACATAAAAGTCAACTACAAGAGTTACTAAAAGATGAATTTATTTGGGAGCCAATTGATACTGATGCTGGAGCTTTATTTAAACTTGAAAGTGGAGATTTTAAATATATAGCAAAATCTATTTCTTGTAGTCAAGATATAGCAAGTGATGGGGCATTTTCTTTGGGGATGTTAGTTGAGTTTGTTTCTCAACTAGAAGAGTTTGGAGCGTCTCGATACAAACAATTGTATTGGGAATGTGGAGCTTTAGGACAGCAGTTATATTTAGAAACTACTTCACTTAAACTATCAGCAACTGGAATAGGGTGTTTCTTAGATAATGTTCTTCATAGTACTATTGGATTAAAAACCAACCAGTTTCAATCTCTTTATCACTTTACTGTTGGACGAGGTTTGGTTGATGATAGATTAAGTACTAAAAAGCCTTATAGTAGTAGAGGTTAAAAAAGAAAAGGTTTTTAAATTAAATTAAATTAAAAACCTTTTCCCTTTTTCCTTTTTCTTTTTAAAGTCTTATGATTAAAAACTTTCCCACTCATCATCTGTGGATTTATCAACTACTACTTTGGCTGGTTTGATAACAGAAGGTTCCCTTGGAGGAACTGGAGTACTTTTTGCTTGTTCAATTTTAGGTACCTTTTTTACAGGTGTAGGAGGTGTTACTGGTGCAGCTGGCATAGATCTTACTACTGTTTGGTCATGCTCTAATTCTTTAGCTTGAACATTTGCTTTACCTATAAAATCCTTCTCATCGGCATTATCAACAATCAAGGTTGCAATTTCATCAGTTTGTCTTGCAATTCCTTGTACTATCGTTGTTACATTAACATTTTCTTGGGTTTGATGATCAAGTTGGTTTACTGAATCATTGATTTGTTCAACTCCAATTAATTGCTCTTTAGACGCTGTTTCAACATCCCCAATTAGCTCAAGGGTTTTTGAAATATTTTGATTTAAATCTTCATAACCATGAATCATAGAATCAGCAATTGATTTTCCTTCATCGGCTTTAGTATTTGCATTTTCAACCAAGTCTTTAATCTCTTTGGCAGCTTCAGCAGATCTAGCAGCAAGATTTCTTACTTCTTGTGCAACTACAGCGAATCCTTTTCCAGCTTCACCAGCAGTTGCAGCTTCAACGGCTGCATTAAGGGAGAGAATATTTGTTTGGAAAGCAATTTGGTCAATGACTCCAATGGCATCGTTAATAGCTGTTACTTGAGTATTAATCTCATCCATAGCAACGGTTGTATCAGAAGCCAGTTTTTGTCCTGAAGTTGCTGAACTTGTTAGTTCGTTTGCATAAGAAGCCATTTTGGCAATATTTTCAGTATTTCCTCTAATATTTCCAGTCATTTCTTCCAATGATGCTGCTGTTTCTTCCAAAGATACAGCTGTAATATTTGAATTTTTATTTAAAGTATCAACGTTTGTCAGTAATACTTGGGAACTATTTTGAAGTGTAAGTCCAATAGATTTGTTCTCAACCAGCATGTCAGTAATAAGGGTTGCCACTTCATCTAGAGCAACGGCAATTTTACCATCATCATTTCTAACAGAGTTGGTAAAGTCCAGCTTTCCAAAACTCACCAATACATCTAGAATTTTATTGGTACTTCCTGCAATATTACCTTGAAGATTGTCTAACATTTCATTAAATGTAATTCTCAATTCTTCTAAGTTTTCAGAGTTGATCTTATTTTCAAGACGTTTGAATAAGTACCCATTACTTACTTCTTCTGACATCTTTTGTATTTCTTGTAAAAATACGTGTTCACTTTCAATGATAGACTTAGATTTGTCTATATTTAGATTGATGATGCTTGACATCATTCCTATTTCATCGTGTTTATTTATTTTAATTGGCGTAATGGTTTTCGTTTCTTTATTTAAAAATTTAAAGAATTCCTCTAGTCCCACTTGTAAATTGTTTAGTGGAGATAAGATCATATTTCCAAATAAAACATAAATTGTTCCAAGAATTAGAAGTAATAAAATCAAAAATAAACCAACGATTTGAGTTCCTAGAGATTCAGCGCTAATAAGTTGGGACTCTATTGGAACAATAACTTCTAGGGCACCTCTTACATCACCTAATTTCCAATCTGTTTTAGGTGAATCAGCTCTGGTATTGTGACAATTAACACAGCCAGGTGCTACCATAAAGTCTGGAATAGAAACTCTAACAGACTCTTTGCCTTCAAAATTTTCTACACTTACTACTGGTTTGTCTATTGTTCCATTTCTAAAGGTTTCCATTGCTTTTGTCGAAAAAGCATCTAAAACTGTATCTGCGCGATTAGGGAAAGGAAAATCACTGTAAAGTTTCAGTTTGATACCATCTTTTTTCTCTGCGATTAATGCACCCATGTCATGTATCATGGTTGCTGGAAGTGGAATCGTGTCACTTTTATCTTTATGATCAAAGTTGATTTTTATTTTTCCCTCGCCATTTTTTTTCACTTTACCAACAACATTTCCCGCATAGTATTTACGAAGAGTTTTATATTGTGTCACTGTATTTGTAGCACTAACAATACTTTGATTGATAATATTTTCTTTTACTTGATAAGAAATAAAGAAATATGCACCTGTAATTATTATTAGAGAGATAACAATAATTGGCATAAAAAACTTAAGCCTTAACTTCATGTCCTGTTTCATCTTTTCCCCTTTACATTAAAAGAAATACTTTAATTATATTCATAACAATATTACATAATAAGTGTTAGGTATTTCTTAAAACATATGTTTTTTAATGATTTACTTTGTTATTTTTTAATAATTTGCACCTGTCACTTTTGAATTACATTTTTAAATAAAAAAACTTTGTCAAATTTAAGCTAATTCAATTATAATACGCATAATAATTTATGAATAAAATAAGGTATATTTACATGTCAAAAGAGTTAAGTTTAGAAGAATTTATGAAAGAAGATGCATTTATTTTTGATGCACTTTCAAAAGAAATTTGTCAACCCAAAAGTGAAAAAAATACAAACTACGAGCTTTTATTAGAAAGTTGTCAGAAGTTTGAGGATGAAGTTGTACTGTTTAATATTGTACCTTCTTTTTATGTGATGAAAACTATTTTATATTTTAAAATCAACGACTATGAAAATGCCAATAAATATATCAAAGCATCTTTAAAGTACTTGGTATTTGTAGCTAAAAGTGGAAATATTAACAGTGAAAAAGAGCTTGAAAATTTTGAAGAATATAAAGAAAACGTACTTAACCAGTACAAAATCTTAACCCAAGAAAAACCAGAATATCAGAACACAAAGGTTGCTCTTCCATTAAATGCAAAATACATTACAAGTTTGGATGAAGAATTTATTCAAAAAGAACTTGATGTTCGGGTACTAGCACGAAATAAAAACTTCAGTAAATAATCAAATTACTTAAAGTTCATCTCCTTCAATATCATCTGTATTGATGGTTCCAGGGATTCTTACTTTGGTGGTATCTAAATTGATATCATTAAAGTCCTTATCCCCTCCATTGGGTAAATCTTCCATCGTAATGATATATTCATCATTTGGATCAACTCCATATTCTATACTATTATCTACAGCATAAACCTCCCAGTCTTCCCACGTAGGGTCACTACTGGTATATTCTCGACAAGAACCATTACTTCTATATCTGCTACAAGTTGTAATTGGAGAATCAATAAAGGCTTCATAATCATCAAAATGTGATTTACCAATTTCATGCATATGATCATAACCATTGTCTGGATTAAAAATGGTATCTTGAAAATAGACATCTGAAGCATCTGTTATACCATCGATTGACACGGTAGGTGTTTCTCCTTCACATCCCTCAATAGAAATACTACTATCTAAAGTGGCACTTCTATTTCCAAAATGGTCATATCCATCAGGTATTAAAAAGAATTTAGTAGCTATATTTTCATAACTTCCAAGTTGATCACCAATTTCATGATCTTCTTTATTGACTAAGAGTAAACTTGGGTTTTGAATACATCCTTCCTCATCAAGCTCATAGGTTCCAATCATATTATGATATCCTGCATTTGAACCTCCATATTTAATATTGATTAAGATGATGTTTGATTCATCTTTTGTGACATAAGCTGAGGAGTTTATTTGCGGAATGACAAATGAAGTTTTGTTCATAAACTTATACCAAAAATTCTCTTGAGCATATCCCTCAATAGTAGTTGTTATTACATCTGGTTCCCCATTTGCAGTGGTATCTGTCCACGTATAAGTGATGACATCTTGCGCCAAGATATCTTGCCCTAAGGTGGTCGTACTTAAAAGGTCGTTAGCAACGGCTTGAGCATCTTCTATACTTTCATTGTACATATAGTGTTTTGCAAGTATTCTTGTCGTATTACTGGTTATTTCTTTTAGATTAAAAACTTTATTGGTTGCCAGTTTTTCATCTGTAACAGTACCCACTAACAATATGACACCTGATAATAAAACAAATCCAAGTAAAATCTGATCCACAAAAGCTTTTTTCATCTTAATCCTTTTGCACGCAAAAAGTTATTTTAAACGTAAAAAAATTATTTATTTTCAAGTATATATGAAAACACATTTAAATTATATTAAAGAAATAATTTAATTTTTGTGATGATAAGTCCCATTAAAGTCCTTAAATAAGTTATTTAGTTGATATAGTGGAAATATAGATCAAAAAAATAATATTTTTAAGCACTTACTACTGGATATATAATATTGAGTAATTAAATATTTTAAAGTTAGAAACATTTTACTTGCGTTAAACTAATAAATAAGTAGGTGTACCATGTTAACTGAAGTGAAATACACAACACATGATTTGGATGTTAATGGTAATGTCCCTTGGACAAGTGAAGAAAACAATGTATGGAAAATTCTGTATCACCGTCAAATTAAAGTGCTTCAAGGACGTGCTTGTAAAGAGTATATTGAAGGTCTAAAAAAACTAAACTTACCACAAGATAGAATTCCTCAACCCCATGAGGTAACCAAAGTTTTACAAGAAGCTACTGGGTGGAGTATCGAACCTGTTAGTGCAGTTATTCCAGCTAAAGATTTTTTCACCCTATTAGCAAATAAAAGATTTCCAGCAGCCTCGTTTATTCGTACCATGAAAGATATAGATTATTTACAAGAACCAGATATTTTTCATGAAGTATTTGGACACTGCCCCTTGCTGACCAATCAAGCTTATGCTGATTTTGTTGAAGCTTATGGGAAAATGGCTTTAGCTGCTGCTCCTGAGCAAAGACAATTGTTATTTCGTGTATTTTGGTATACCATAGAGTTTGGTTTGATTAATACCCGTGAGGGGGTGCGAATACTTGGAGGTGGGATTTTATCTTCTTATGAAGAAACACTACTTGCAGTAAAAACCACTCATCCACCTTACTTGAAATTTAAAACAAACGAAGCACTTCGTACTCCTTTTAGAATCGATATCGTTCAACCCCAATACTTTGTTATTAATGGTTATGAATCTTTGTACCATATAATGGAAGAAGACTTATTGAAAAAAATTGACAAGGCGAAAGAATTGGGTGATTATGAGCCCATGTTTGAGTATAATAAAGACTCTAAAGATGCAAGATATAATTAAATTAAGAAATTATTACCTGAAAATTACAACACAATAAACAAACAATTACATTTCAACTTTAAGTAAAATACGATAGTATATTATAAATATATAAAGGTATTTTGAATGTTCAATAAAGAAAAGCTAATAGCAGGTATTGTTTCCATTATTTTATTTACTTCAGGATACTTTTTTATTCAAAATAATAATCAATATGTAGAAGATCAAATTGATGAACTATCAAATGAGATTGTTCGTTCACAAGCAGTAGTTATTGAGCGAAGTGTGCAAAGAAGTACTTCTAGTGCAGTAATCCTTGGAAATCACATACATGCTTTAAATGGGAATATGTATGATTTTGAAGAGTACGCACAGGACTTATATTTTTTATTGGGTGGAGTTACTAATTTACAATTGGCACCAAATGGTGTTATTGCAAAAATATACCCCTTAAAAGGTCATGAAAAAGCACTTGGACATGATATTTTTAATGCAGATTCTAGAAAAAAAGAAGCTTTTCTGGCAAAGAAAAGTAAAAAGTTAACCTTGGCAGGGCCTTTTACTTTGATTCAAGGTGGGGTTGCAATAATTGCGAGAAACCCAGTCTACTTGGATGATAATCATTTAGAGAAAAACCACACACATAAACATTCCCATGCTGATAAGTTTTGGGGTTTTACTTCCTCTCTTATTATGCTAGATGATTTATTGAAAAATACCGATGTACATTTACTTGAAGAAAAAAACTATCTTTATCGACTATGGAGACACCATCCTGATACCAATAAGGTTGATATATTTGCAGGAGTAAGAGGATTACCTAATATCAAAGTGCTAACGAAAAGCATTTCTGTGCCAAATGGAAAATGGTTTTTAGATATAGAATACGTTGGAACTTCTGTATCTTCTAATGCAATAAAAATATTTTATACCATTAACTTTTTGGTCTCAATTTTGTTGGGTTATTTATTGTATGTTCTATTAAATAGACCAAAAGAACTTAAGCGTGAGGTGAGTGAAAAGACCCATGAACTCAAAAAATTAACCAATGCCGTAACCTATAATAGTACAGCAATATTTATAGCAAATAAAGATGGTGTTGTTGAGTATATTAATCCAGCTTTTGAAGAGATGACAGGATATAGCTTTGATGATATATATAATGACGAAACTGATTTATTTCAAGAAGAGTTAAGTCATGCAATAAAAGAAAAAAATAAATGGAGTGGGCAAGGTACCCATATCAAAAAGAATCAAGAAAAATTTGTTTCTATTACAACCATATCTTTGGTTACAGACTATGATAACAACATTACAAGTTATGTGGGAGTTTGTGAAGATATAACTCAGAAGTTAAAAGATGAGGAGATTATACACGATAAAGAGATTTTATTGTTACAACAATCTAAAATGGCAAGCATCGGAGAAATGTTCGAAAATATTGCTCACCAATGGATGCAGCCATTGAGTGGCGTTTTAACGATGGCAACAGGATTAAAAATGTTAAAAGAAGGTGATGCTTTACCTGATAAAGTACTTTTAGAACATTTGGATAATATCTCTTTGAATGTGAACCATTTAACCGATACAGTGAATGATTTTAGAAATTTTTTTAGACAAGATAAAACAATTAAAGAGTTTTATCTCAACGATGCTTTTAACAAAGCTTTATCCCTATTGACTTCAGAGTTAAAAACTTCAGGTATAAAGATTATTCTAAGTGAAGAGGATATCAAAGTAACTGGAATTGCGAATGAACTTATCCAAGTTTTTATGAATATAATAACAAATGCAAAACAAGAACTACTAAAAATAAGATCAAAAAAATATATATTTATTGATACAAAAATTGTGGATGAAAATGTTCTCATTGAAATCACTGATAGTGCAGGAGGAGTCCCCGTATTAATTATTGATAAAATATTTGACTCTCATTTCACAACAAAAAATGAAAATGGAACGGGAATTGGTTTATATATGAGTCAAAAAATTATTGAGGAAAATATGAAGGGAATTTTAAAAGTTGAAAACACGATTTACGAATATAAGGAAGAAAGTTTTGCTGGTGCAAAGTTTAGTATAATACTTCCTCTTAAATTATGAAAATAATTCTAATCAGTGATATTTTTGGAAAGACACCTGCTCTTGAGCAATTATGTTTAGAGCTTGGAAATAATATAGAAATTATTGATCCTTATGATGCAGAGTTTAAAAACTTTGAGAATGAAAACGAAGCCTATAAATATTTTAATGAAAATATTGGCTTAGAAAAATATAGTCAACATTTAAAAAATGTTGTTTCAGAACAAACTCAATCAGTGCGGCTTATTGGATTTAGTATTGGCGCTTCAGTTATATGGATGAACTCTGACAATGAATCTTTTGCAAATGTGCAAGAAGCATATTGCTTTTATGGTTCACAAATAAGAAAGATGACTCACCTCAAACCTTTGTTTCCTATAGAAATGATTCTACCCAAAAATGAAGCGCATTTTAGTGTGACTGAACTAATTGGTGAATTAGAAGAAACCACACAAGTAAGTATCTCTGAAACAACTTATTTACATGGGTTTATGAATAAATACTCAAAGAACTTTAATTTACAAGCATATACTCACTTTATAAAACAACTTCGTTAAATAATCATTAAAATTTTATAACAAAGCAGTCACAATTATATTAAATTTTTAATATTTATTTTTTTATGCTAGACTATTGTCAAAGGATTTAATATGAATATATATAAAGTTACATCGGAGAAAAGTCAATCAGAACTACCTCTTTTTGAAATAAGAGACTATAAGTTATATCGAACTTCTTCACATCCAGATGGTTTATCGGGACATCATATCTTTGAAATCAAAGGTAATAAAATATACTCATCTGATGAATCATCAATATCACATCACTTTGAAATAAAAAATTATCAGCTTTTTAGAACCGACGCACATCCAGATGGCATTTGCGAAGAAGCGGAATTTGAGATTAGATAGTTTTGTTTCATAAATAACTAAGTTTAAGAGTTCTACCATTAATGCTCACAAGAAATTCGAATTGGTTCCGTCAATAGAGACAAATCTGTCTACTACTTACCTAAAGTAAAGTAAGAAACTTTTAAGATTGTATGAACTATAATTTCTCAAATCAAAAAGGATAAAAAATGAACTATTTCAAAAAACTATCACTTGGTGCATTGATTCTTATAGCAAGTACATCTGTACAGGCTAAAGAATCTGAAGTTAAAATCAAGACTATTAACGTCAATAATGGCGTGTATATGCTAATGGGTCAGGGTGGAAATATTGGATTGTCTGTGGGAGATGATGGTGTATTTATGATTGATGATCAATTTGCACCCTTAAGCAAAAAAATAAAAGATGCTATTTCAAAGATATCAAACAAACCGCTAAAGTTTGTAATCAATACGCACTGGCATTTTGACCATACAGGTGGAAATGCAAACTTTGGTAAAGATGGTGCGGTTATAGTCTCACATAATAATGTTCGTAAAAGAATGTCAAAAGAAGGTTTTATAAAAGCTTTTAATAAAACTATTCCAGCGTCTCCTAAAGTAGCGCTTCCTGTGATTACTTTCAATGATGAAATTAAATTTCATTTTAATGATGAAGAAATAGAAGTGCTTCACCAAGAAAACGCCCACACTGATGGTGATAGTATTATCTTTTTCAAATCATCAAATGTGGTACATACCGGAGATATTTACTTTAACGGTATTTATCCTTTTATAGATAGCAGCAGTGAAGGAAGTATTGATGGTATTATCAATTCTGTTAACTATATACTGTCGCGAACAAATGATCAAACAAAAATTATTCCTGGTCATGGACAATTATCAAATAAAAAAGAATTAACTGCTTATAGAGACACTGTAGTTATATTAAGAGATAGAATGGTTAAACTTATTAAAGAAGGTAAAACTTTAGAAGAAATTCTTGCTATGAAACCCAATGCAGACTTGGATGATACATGGGGAAAAGGATTTCTAAACCCAGAATCATTTCTAAAAATATTATATGGTGTTATCAAAGACAATATGTAATCCAAGTGGAGACAAAACTTATTTGTCTCCACTGTACATCTTCTAATCAGTATTATTAACTATTAGGTACTTCATCTCTTATCTCAAAATGATCCACCGCAAAACTAAACAGTACTTTTATCATAAAAAATAGACTTACCATAAAAAACCATGTGGGAAGTGATAAGTATATTAATAGAAAAATACCATAACACATCAGATTTGAAGCAATAAATCCTTGCGTCACTTTTCCTTTTAACATATTTACGATACTTGCACTGCTTATTGTATAGATCCAAATAAGTAAAGAACTCTCCATTGATGTATCTAATGACCAAGCAATTATTATAATATGTATATGAATACTAATAAATACAAGGCGATTCTGTGCTCTTTTGGCATAAAAGTCATTGGTTCCTTTTGAAAAGTTTGCAATACACCCAGCAAGAATATCGATTATTAAGAGAAATCCTAAGATGATTCTCCAGGTTTCTACTGGTGAATCTTGACTATGGAAAAGTGTATAGATGAATAGGGTTCCCAGTATTGAGAATAATATTGTTAAGAAAACTTCTAAAACAGATTGTTTTTCTCCAAATACATCATGTAAAAATTCAGGTATTTTGAAATAATTCATTCTAAAAAGTTGTATTTGTTAATTTTATTATCAAATTAATCATATTTTTCCTTTAAAATTTAGCGATTATCTTAGCAATTTTTTCTTTTAAGTATGATATTTCTCCAAAAAATGGAATAATTTCCACAAATAGTGTAAGTTTTGATTTTTTTAAAAAAAATTTCAAAATTCTTTTTAATCTTATATGCCAATAAATAAAAACTACTTGATAAATCGACATTATAGTAATTTTGACTTTTTTGTCCATAAGTATATATTTTGATTTTTACTTTAAAATTACCATAACTTTACTATTATTCCTTTACTTACCTAAAGTAAAGTAAGGTAGATTTAAGTTCATTGGGACTATAATTTTACAGATCAAACAACAAAGGAAAGAAAATGAGTATTCAAAAGATAAGTGCATTTGCATATAATAACCAAGGTGGTAACCCAGCAGGAGTTGCATTTTATGATGAAATGCCAAGTGATAAAGAGATGTTAAGAATAGCAGCTGAAGTTGGTTACTCTGAGAGTGCATTTTTAGTAAAACAAGATGACAAGTTTAGAATTAGATACTTTTCACCTGAAGAAGAAATATCTTTTTGTGGACATGCAACCATTGCAAGTGCTGCTATATTGGCTGAAAAATTCGGTAATGGTCAATATGATCTTGTTATTAATGATGGTGAAGTGAAAGTTGAAGTTGAGAAAAAAGATGAAGATTCATTTGCAACTCTAAGTTCAGTAAATACTTACTCAGAAGAAGTTGAACGTGATTATGTTCAAAGAGTTATTAATGAGTTTAGTTTTAATATGGAAGACATCAATGAAGACTTTCCAGTTAAAATTGCCTTTGCAGGTGCTAGACATCTTATCTTAGTTCTTAAAGATAAGAAGAAACAAGAAGATATGTCTTATAACTTTGATGAGATTAAAGAGTTAATGAAAGAAAAAGAGTTAACAACAATCAGTATTTTATTTAATGAAGACGAAAACTTATTTCACGCAAGAAATGCTTTTGCTTTTGGTGGCGTATATGAAGATCCCGCAACAGGAGCAGCTGCAGTTGCACTTGGTGGTTATTTAAGAGATATTGGATTTAAAAAAGAGGGTAAAATTGAAATTATTCAAGGTGTTGATATGAAAATTCCTTCAAAATTATATTTAAGTTATGAAGCTGAACTTGGAAGTAGTGTAAAAGTATCTGGATATACAAGAGTAATTAAATAAACAATATAATAAGTACTCATATAAAGTATAACTTAGCTGATGTTACTCAGACTAAGTTATGCTTATTGGTGTAACTTATGCTACAAGATTATTAAGTTTGGCTTCTAACGCAGCTTTAGAAGTAGCTCCAATAATCTGATCTACAACTTCACCATCTTTCATAAATAGTATTGTTGGAATAGATCTTACTTGGTATTTTAAAGTTAAGTTCTCTTGTTCTTCAGTATTAACTTTACAAATATTTGCTTTTCCAACATATTCACTTGCTAGGGTATCAATTACAGGAGCAATCATTCTACAAGGACCACACCATGGTGCCCAAAAGTCAACCAGTGAAACACCTTCTTTAACAGTATTTTCAAAATTTCCATCATTTAGTTCTATATACTTTGACATTATAAATCCTTCTTATGTTTTTTTACTATATCTTATAAATTTTCTTGATTGTTTGATAAGTAATCTGCAACACCATCTGTTGTTGCTGTCATTCCCTCATCACCTTTAGTCCATCCAGCAGGACACACTTCACCATGTTCGTTTGTAAATAACATCGTATCAACCATTCTTACCATTTCGTCAATATTTCTTCCAAGAGGTAGGTCATTGATTACTGCATGTCTTACCGTTCCATCTTTATCAATTAAAAATGAACCTCGAAGCGCTACTGATTCATCGAGTAGTACATCATAATCTCTTGCAATTTGTTTGTTTAAATCTGCAACCAGAGGATACTCAACTGCTCCAATACCGCCTTGTTCAATTGGTGTTTCTCTCCATGCAAAGTGTGAAAATTGTGAATCAACAGAAACTCCAATTACAGAAACACCTCTATCTTTAAAGTCTTTTACTCTTTTAGAAAATGCAATTATTTCTGATGGACAAACAAAAGTGAAGTCTAATGGGTAGAAAAATAAGACTGCTCCATTTTCTCCAATATTGTCATATAAATTAAAATCTTCTACGATTTGTCCATCTGCTAAAACTGCTGTTGCGTTAAAATCTGGTGCCTTCTTTGTTACTAACATTTATTATTCCTTAATTTTTTGTGATGGAATTCTATGATAATTCTTTACATTCCTATTTAATTTTTTAAAGTAAATTTTTATCTTAAGACAATATTTATTAAACAATAAAAATTAGTTAAGGATAATTTTTATCCTTTAGTGATATAATTCTTCAAATAAATATTTAAAGGATTTTTATATGTTAGATTTAGCAATTATTGGTGGAGGACCTGCTGGTCTTACTGCTGGGTTATATGCAAGTAGAGGTGGATTAGATAAGGTAACTATGTATGAACTTGGAATGCCAGGTGGACAAATTACTGGAAGTAGTGAAATAGAAAACTATCCAGGACAGGGAAAACTAATGACCGGTATGGAGTTGATGGAAGACTGGCCTGAACAATGTAAACAGTTTGGTTTAGTTCACGAAATGAATAAAGTAACACAAGTTACTAAGGAAGATGACATTTTTAACCTTTCTTTTGAAGATGGAACAAAACAAACTGCAAAAAGTGTTTTACTGGCAACTGGGTCTGTTCCAAGACGAGCAGGATTTAAAGGTGAGGACAAGTTTTTTGGACGTGGAATTTCAACTTGTGCAACCTGTGATGGATTTTTTTATAAAAATAAAGAAGTTGCTTTAATCGGTGGTGGAGATTCTGCGCTGGAAGAAGCTGTGTATTTGGCAAAAATATGTTCCAAAGTTTATTTGGTACACAGACGAGATTCTTATAGAGCAGCTCCAAGTACCATTAAAAGAATGAAAGAGTGCGATAATATAGAAGAAGTAAACAGTGTTGATGTTGAAGAAGTATTTGGAGATAACATGGGAGTGACTGGATTACGTGTTAAGTCTAAAGTTACAGGAGAGCAAAGACAGCTGGATGTTCCTGGAGTATTTGTATTTGTTGGTCGTGATGTTTTAAATGATTCTTTAAAACAAGAAGATGGATCTTTTTTATGTGATACCAATAAAGCAGGGGAAATAGTAGTCAATTTAAAAATGCAAACTTCAGTTGAAGGACTTTATGCAGCTGGTGATGTACGAATAGATGCTGCTAAACAAGTGGTTTGTGCAGCAGGTGATGGTTCCACTGCTGCAGTGAATATTATTGATTACTTAGGATAATTAAAAGAGATTTCTTTTGAAATCTCTTTTAAAATAGCATCTGATTTCAAGAAATAAATCTGTACATACATGAAACAAAAATAATTTTCATTGATGTCTGTCAATATCTCTTAAAGCCCATTAAATAGGACATTATTTGTCTTGTTTTTGCCACAATTTCGCCAAATAATTATTTTTTTAACCACCTTTTTACCACAAATTTAATTTATAATTAGTTTGAATTTAAAATAAGGACTGAAGATGAGCTTTTTAAATAATTTACCTATTAAAATGAAATTGGTATTAATGTTAATGTTTCCTGTTTTAGGATTGATTATTTTTTCAAGTATTCAATCAAAAAGTTATTATGACGAATATAAGTCTTTAGAAAGAATCGAAAACCTAATTAACTTATCAACAAAAGTTTCATCTTTGGTACATGAAACTCAAAAAGAGCGAGGCCTTACAGCTGGTTACCTTGGAAGTAAAGGCACTCTGTTTAAAAATGAGTTATTGGAGCAAAGAAAAATAAGCAATAAGGAATTTGATTCATTTAGAAAATATTTGAGTACTTTAGATCTCTCAATTTATCCTCAAGAATTTGAACTAAATATTAATCGAACCACGAATAAGTACGAAGGCCTTGGTACTCTTCGAGAACAAATCAGTTCACAAGAAGTCTCCAGTTCAAAGGCAATAAAATATTATACATTAATGAATATTTCTATCTTAGATAATGTAACTCTCATTGCAAAGCTTTCATCAAATGCACTTCTATCAAGAGAAATCAACTCTTTTTCAAACTTTTTACTCTCAAAAGAGCAAGCAGGAATTGAACGTGCGGTTGGTGCAAATACCCTAAGTCGTGATAGTTTTGCCAATGGAATGAGAACTAAACTCAACGATTTAATCAGTGCCCAAGAAATCTATACAAAAAAGTTTTTGGAGTACGCGAGTTATGAAAACAAAAAGTTTTTTAATAAAACAATGCAAAGCAAAGAGATTGATGAAGTAAATAAAATAAGAGTTACATTAATCAACTCAGCTTCAAAACATATGCTTGTTTCCCAAATGAAGGAGTTAGTAGGATATGGTGGCGTGATTCATAACTTTAAAAACTACGTTATTAGGGGAGATGAAAAATATAAGGAAAAAATCAAAAATCAGTATTTATTATTAACTTCTTTAATTACGAAGTATAAAAGTTTAAAAGGTATTTCTTCAATAGAAATGCAATTACTTAAAAATGTTGAACTTGTTTTTAGCAAATACTATAATGGATTGGATGATGTAAATGCTGCTAAACAAGGCGGTTCAAGTGTTAAACAATTAGACAAGGTTGTTAAAGTAAGCGATACTCCTGCTATTGATGCATTAAATAAACTTTCTTCCTCTTTGTTTTCGGTTCCATCAAATTTTTGGTTTGCTCAAATGAGTTCGAAAATAAACAGTTTAAAAACAGTTGACAATCATCTTGCCAATAAATTAATGCTGCATGTACAGACAATGTCAAGTGAAATGTATTCGAGTATGTTGTTGGTGCTTGCTATTTCTGCATTTTCCATTGTATTTGCAGTAGTCTTTGGATTAGTGGTTGCGAAAAGAATTAACTCATCCTTAGAAAATTTTCAAGGTGGCTTAAAATACTTCTTTAAGTTTTTAAACTATGAAGTAAAAGATATAAATTTACTAGATGATACAGCAAAAGATGAATTTGGGAAAATGGCTTATAATGTAAATGAAAATATTAGAATGACTCAAAAGAATATTCTTCAAGATAGACAACTTATTGATGAAACAATCAGTATAACAGATCGAATAAATCAAGGTTACTTAGATGGAGTTATTAAAACTACATCTTCCAATCCTGCTTTAAATGAGTTGAAAGATATTTTAAATACAACAATGACATCTCTCAATAAAAACTTAGAAAATATAAAAGATGTACTCAACTCATACACAGATTTAGACTATCATCCTATTGTAGATAAAAATTCAATGGAAGGATTGATTGAAGAGTTGATTGATGGAATAAATGCATTAGGAAACACTATTACGGATACTTTAGTTGTGAATAAAAAAAATGGATTGGTATTAGAGAATAGTTCCAATATATTGTTAGAAAATGTGGATAAATTGAACACATCTTCAAACGAAGCTGCTGCATCATTGGAAGAGACTGCAGCTGCTCTTGAAGAAATAACAAGTACGATAATTAATAATTCCGATAATGTAACATCGATGGCAAATTATGCCTCCCAAGTAACCAATGCCGCAAAAGATGGAGAAAAATTAGCAAATGATACTATGATTGCTATGGATGAGATTAATACTCAAGTTAATTCAATCAACGAGGCCATCACAGTTATTGACCAAATAGCATTTCAGACAAATATTTTGTCATTAAATGCTGCGGTTGAAGCAGCAACCGCTGGAGAAGCAGGTAAAGGATTTGCAGTTGTTGCTCAAGAAGTAAGAAACTTGGCTTCAAGATCTGCTGAAGCGGCGAAGGAAATTAAGAGTATTGTTGAAATAGCAACTGTTAAAGCTGACACGGGTAAAGATATTGCCAATAATATGTTAAAGGGATATGGAACTTTAAATAAAGATATTTCTAAAACCATTGAATTGATTAATGATGTTGATGCAGCTTCAAAAGAACAACAATCTGGAATTGAGCAAATAAATGGGGCTGTGACTGAATTGGATCAACAAACCCAAATGAATGCAGCTGCATCCTTGGAGACTAATGAAATAGCAATAGATACTCAAAAGCTCTCCCTTCAAATTGTCAGCGAGGCCAACAAAAAAGAATTTAGAGGGAAAAATGAAATTTCATTGCCCGCTAAATTAGCTTCAATGAAGGACAAAATTCACGGGAAAGTAACTATAAAAAAAGAAGATAGAGGCGCAGTGAAAATAGCTAATAAAGATGAATACACCAGCCAAGAAGAGAATAAAAGAGGCGCATCAAATGATGAACAATGGGAAAGTTTTTAAGTCTTAGCTTTTCGAATCACTTAGGATAAGTGATTTTGATTTAGAAATCATAACCCATGTTGTTAAAATGAGCATGGGTTAACTCTTTTTTCGTACCATGTTCTAAGTAGGTTGCACCTTCCATTGCTCGTCCTTTGTCAAAGGTGATTTCCATTTTTAACAAACCACTGTCATAGTATTTTTTTAATTCACCGTGTAACTTTCCATCTACATAATTGCTTTTTGAAGACAGCGTTCCAATCTCATGATATTCTATAATCTCTCCATCAAGGTTATCATCTTTGTAGTTATGTTCTTGTGCTATGTTTCCTGATTGAAAGTATTTTTTTGAAATTCCTTGTTTCATCCCATCTTCATAATTGTGTGTTTGAAGAAGTTCCCCTGTATCTCTGTATTCTTTGTACATGCCATTTCTTTTATTATCTTTATACATAACACTGTATTTAAGCTGGCCATTTTTGTAGTATTGGCTTGCTAATCCATCTTGAATACCATCTTTATAATGGGAGCGAAATTCTATATCTCCTGATATAAAATACTTTTCATGTCTTCCTTTTTGAATATCATTGTCAAAAATCTTTTCTGATTGAAGCTCTCCATCTTTAAAGTACGAACGCTGTGCTCCTACTTTTCTATCATCCACATATGAAATTTCACTTAAGATTTTTCCCGAGTCATAATAGTCTCTGAATATTCCATGTTTTAAACCATTTTTGTAATATTTCTCAGATTCAACTTTTCCCATTTTGTACATGATTGATGCAAGTAAGGTTCCATTTTCATAATAGTTTGAAAAGGGTCCATGCTTTTCACCTTTAGAATAGTTTTTTTCTGACATCAAGGTTCCAGAAGCATAGTACTCATTGGAAGGGCCTTCCAATAAACCTTTTTTATAAGTATATTCTCTTTTGAGTTTTCCTGTTGGATAATAGTCTTTATAAGTTCCTGTTTTAACTGCATTAACAAAATATTTTTCAGAAATTAAATTACCTTTGCTATAAATCTCCTCAATAAGAACTTTTCCCTTTCTATCAAAGGTTAAAAATTTACCTTCAGGTAGATTCATCTTATAGTTTTTTTCTGATTTTATTTCTCCAGATTTAAAATACTGCTTAAAAAAACCGTCTTTTTCACCTAATTTGTAGTTTTTCTCAGATAAAAGTATTCCAACTTTATTGTACTTCTTAAAGGTACCTTGCTCATTATTTTCGATGTAATATTGTTTTGTTTTTAACCGACCATTTTTAAAATAGGTATTTGATAAACCATCTAATTTATCTTTTTTGTAACTGGTTTCACTTTGTACTTTTCCTGAAGGAAAGTAGACTTTAAAAATACCATTTTTTTTACCATTGATATAAAATCTTTCTTCTCGTAAAACTCTTTTTATATAATTTCGCTCAGATTTAACCAAACCATTTGCATCAAACTCTTTAATAAGTTCTGCTTGTAAGTGATAGAAAGATAGAAGAAGTAAAAAAAATGCTATTTTTTTCATAAAGGGCCTTGCGTTAATTTCTTAAAATAGAGTATATCTATAAAAATTTTAATTTTTGTTTTTTTGTTGTGGGAATCCAACGATTTAAAAAATCTACACGAGAATAAACTTTGGCTCCCAACTTTAACTTATAATCCATTCTCGCATGGCCAAGATTCCAAAATGAGAATTCCTCTTGTTCTAAATATTGGGCGAGTAATACCAATTGAAGAGTCCCCCAATTGTTATATTCTTTGCTTTTGTTGCAAAAACCAGTCAAACTGGTATAAGTAGATCCTATAACATAGCCTAATTCTCCAGCGATTAATTCATTTGTTTTTTTACAAGTTAACTCAATACACAGAAGTTTAAATGGCATGGACCGATTTTGATAGTTTTTTAGGTTTTTGATTAACTCAAGATACTTTCCACTTAACCAACAGTTTTCATGATAAAGTTCGATTTTTGATAATAAATCTTCGAAATGTTCATTGATACTAAAATGATATTCATTGTTTTTTAAAAGTTTTTTAACTTTTTTTGAAATATATAAATCTTTAAAATCTAAGACTGCATATTCAAATTGAATTTCGGGCAAAAGTATAAATTTGTCATCGATATAGTTAGAAACACAAATGAAGCCAGCATAAGCTAAGTTGACATAAAACTCTTCGCTAAAATCGTCACTCCAGTAATAGTTTGATTGCATATTTGAATAAATATGAGTAAATAAAATCTCATGATTTGTTATATCTTCATTTTTTAAATAATATATAGTTGAATCTTCTGTATTCATTTTCTCACTTTGTTTATAATAAATAATTTTATCATAATCTCTCTAATGAAGCTTTAATTACTGAGCTTGCTGTGTATAAATTATTTTTTTATAGTATAATAATTTCCACTGATTTTTAAGAGGAGAGAGTTGATGAAATTTTCGTTAAAAACTGTTTTAATCTTTTGCTTTGCAGCGATCATTAGTATTACTATATTATCAACTACACTTCCTTCTTATTATACTTCAAAAAATATTATGAGTAAACATGCCCATGAAATTATGGACAATATTTCAGCGTTTGCTATAGATAAATCAAAAAATTATATGAATACAGCAGTTGACTCAGTTGAACTTACTCAAAGATTAGGCAGTCAGCAGATTTTAGATAACAAAAATTCTAAAGCTATGGAATTGTATTTTTTTGAACAGTTACAATTAAATCAAGAATTCTCTGCTATTTATTTTGGTAAACAAAATGGTGATTTCATCATGGTCTTAAGAAATAAAAATGGGTTTATGAGTAGAATAATTACCAATGATGAGAAGAACAAACGTTCTGTAAAAACAATCTTCTATGACAAATCCTTCAAGTTTTTGAGTGAAAATAATAAGAACCGAGATTATGACCCAAGGCAGAGACCTTGGTACAAGTTGGCCAAAAAAAATAAAGAGGCAATTTGGACTGATCCCTATGTTTTTTTTACTTTAAAACAACCAGGAATTACCACTGCGGCTCCTTTTTATGATAAGGATAAAAAATTTCAAGGTGTTGTTGGTGTAGATATTCAAATTAGTGAGCTCTCTCAATTTATTGGAAGTTTGAAGCTGAGTAAAAACAGTAAAGTATTTATTATTGATAAAAGTCTAAAAATTGTTACCTTTCCTAATATTCAAACAGTACATATTGATGCCAAAACTTCAAAAACAAGGATATTGAAAATTGATGAAATCAATGATGATGTAGCTTTAAAATCATATACGGGTTTTTTAGAACATTATAATAAAAAAGATGGAAAAAAAGAATCCACTTTTTCTTTTGATCATGAGAATAGAAAATATTTTGCTAAGTTTGTACCTTTCGAAATGAACAATTTACAATGGACTATTGGAATGTATGTTCCTGAAAATGATTATTTAGGTACCTTACAACACAACCAAAATATGAATATAGCTTGGATGTTGATCATTGGTATTATCTCTTTAATTATTTCTTTTGTAATCTCTCAAGCAATTTCCAAACCTATTGATAGATTACAAGATATGGCACATAATTTAAAAAAATTAAATTTGGATACAAAAAATGTTGAACCCTCTATATTTTTGGAAATCGATGAAACAATCCAAAGTTTTAATAAAATGAAAGAGTCTTTATTGGCTGCAATGAGACATGCAGAGAAAAAGCAGCTCATAATTAAAGAAAAAAATAATCAAATGATAGAGACCAAACAACTTTTACAAGAAATTATTGATAATGCCCCCATCCGTATTTTTTGGAAAGATAAAAACAGCCGATATCTAGGTGCCAATAAACTATTTATTAAAGATTTTGGGTTAACTGATATTTCTGAGTTAATTGGAAAAAAAGGCAGTGATTTCTCAAAACTAAAAGATACACAGTCTGAGCAAAATGATGTAACTATTATGAATAATGATTGTTCAAAATTAAATTATGTAGAAACCTTAAGTAATGAAGATGGAAGTGTCCAGATTATTAATACGTCTAAGGTTCCCTTGCATGATTACATGGGAGATGTTACGGGGATTGTGGGTGTTTACGATGATATTACCCACCAAATTAATACTCAAAATGAATTAAAAGAAAAAGAATACTTAATGTTACATCAATCAAAACTAGCTGCCATGGGTGAAATGATTGGTAATATTGCTCATCAATGGAGACAGCCTTTAACCATCGTTTCTTCTTTGGTCATGTCCATGCAGTTAAAGTTAGAAATGGACATGTATGAAGAAAAATTCTTTAATAAGAAACTTTCTAGTATCAATGATTCCCTACAACATATGTCCAAAACCATTGATGATTTTAGAGAGTTTTTTAAACCACAAAAAGAAAAAAAATATTTTAATTTAAATTACATATATGAAAAAATCACCAATCTTATTGGTGAAGAATTTAAAACCAGAAATGTAGAAATTATCACTGATTTAGAAGATATTGAAATAAAAGGTTTTGATAATGAATTGGTGCAAGTGCTTATTAATATTATTAATAATGCAATTGATGCCATAGAAACTCAAGAAGTAAAACGAAAATTAATTTTTATAAAAGTCTTCAAACGACAAAATAATGCAATAGTTGAGATTCTAGATAATGGTGGAGGAATCAGTGAGGAGATTATAAATAAAATATTTGAACCTTATTTTACCACTAAACATAAAAGCCAAGGTACTGGAATTGGTTTGTATATGTCATCTCAAATAATCAAAAAACATATGAATGGAGAGATGATTGTAAAAAATGAAAACTATGAATATGAAGGTGTTTCCTGCACTGGTGCGAAGTTTACAATTACATTACCCTTTTTATAAATAATAATTTAAATACTTTCAAATGTGACAAAACAGTCATTATATTTACTTATACTTTAAAATCCCAATGAATAAAAACCACATTTTTACCACATAATTCTGATAATATTTTTTATGGTACCAAATAAAATAAGACCTGTGTACTTATTTATTGTTGGTAAGCAACCACAAAAAGGAGTATTGTATGAAATACGTGAGTTTAAAAATTATTGTTGGAATAATGGTTCTTGTTCAAATGAGTTATGCAACTGCAAACTTTACCATTATGGCCGAAGATTTACCCCCTTTTATATATGCTAATGCTAGTACAAGTGAGCCTGAAGGAATTGCCATCAAGATCGTTCAGCAATTGGCAATCAAGATGAAACATTCTCAAAATATCGAAATAGCAAGTTGGAACAAAGCCTACAACTTAATTAAAGATAATGATGGCTATGTCCTATTTCCTGTGAGCCGTCGTCCCAATAGAGAAGATTTATTTAAATGGGTTGGGCCTTTATTGAAATCAACCAGTTATTTGTATAAACGAAGAGATTCAAATATTAATATTCAATCACTTCAAGATGCAAAAAAAGTAAGTGCCATTGGAGTTGTGAAAAATTACGCAGGCCATCAATTATTAGAAAAAGAAGGTTTCAAAAATTTAATTCCTGTGGGACATACCAAGGGTGTTATTCGTGCTTTGGCGTTTAAAAGAGCAGATTTAATTGAAGTGGGAGATGTTTTTTTACCTTTTAGAAGTAAACAAGCCGAAGTGGATTATAAGTTATTAGAAAATACCAACGTGAAGCTTTTAGAGCAATTTCAATATTTGGCATTTTCAAAAAATACTCCAGATGTTGTGATACAAAAGTGGCAAAATGCATTAGATGAGATGAAGAGAGATGGAAGTTATAAAGAAATCTCTAATGAAGAATTTATTAATGCATTAAAGGCATTCAAATTGGAATAAATGATGTTCAAAAATTTAAATTTTAATATTGCAATATTAATAGCCCTATTTATAGGGCTTGCTATACCAATGTTTTTAACGACTATTTACTTACAAAGTAATTATGAGCAAAATTTAAAAAACGAACTTGTTAATACCCATAAAGAACTTCTTAAAACTGTGGCATCTGGCCTTTCTCGACCTATGTGGGAATTCATGGTTAATAATGCCAAAGATTTATTGGAGCCAATTTTTAGACAAGAAGACATTTTGGAAATCAAAGTGGTTGATTTAAAATTGGACAAAAAAGTTTTTCTTAAACTAGAAAAAACTCCACTTCAACAAATTAATATTTGTAGTAATCCCGAGATAATTTCTCTTAAAGAAAACATCATTTTAAATGATCTTAACTTAGGAATTGTTTCCATGAATTTTACTACATGTAAAATCAAAAATCAAATATCACAACAGCGTGATACTGTATGGTTTACAATGACGGTTCAGTTTATTATTAGTTTTATAATACTCTTTTTGTTACTTGATAGCAAAATATTATCACCACTCAAAAAACTTATTTTCCAATCAAATACCTTGGCAAAGAAAAAACTAAATGATCCATTTATCTGGAGCCAAAATGATGAGATTGGTCATTTGGGACAGAGTTTAGAACACACTCGAATCTCATTGGTAAATTTGTTTGATAAAGAGCAAAAATCAAAAGAAAAAATCGAGGAGTTAAATAAAAATTTAGAACTAATTGTGGAAGATAGAACTGTGGAGTTAACAAAAACCATCGATAATCTTGAATTGGCACAAGACCAACTTGTGTACTCAGAGAAGATGGCAAGCTTAGGAAATATGGTGTCTGGAATTGCCCATGAGATCAATACTCCTGTTGGAATTGGTTTGACTGCAATTACTCATTTTCAGGAACTAACTAAAGATATAACTTTGTTATATAAAGACAATAACATCTCACAAGCAGAATTTGAAGAGTATCTAGAAATGTCTGGAAACCTGGCCAATGCTATTAATAAAAACCTTGTGCGAGCTTCAGATTTGATTGGCTCTTTTAAAAAAATATCAGTTGATCAAAGTAGTGGTGAGAATAGAATATTTTCTCTATGTGAATCTACATCTGATTTTATAAATTCTATGTATGGAACTATGTTAAAGACCAATATTAAAATTGAATCGAACATCAATGATCGTATACAAATGAACGGATGTCCCGGCTCTTACGTACAAATTCTTATGATTCTGGTGACCAATTCATTGTTACATGCCTATGAAAACGACGACTCAGGTCTGATAAAAATAGATGCACAATGCGATAAAAAACATATTACCTTGCAATATAGTGATGATGGGAAAGGAATTGATGATAAGTTTATAAAACATATATTTGAGCCGTTTTTTACCACAAAAAGAGGATTGGGCGGTAGTGGATTGGGCATGAGTATTTTATACAATATAGTCATGAATATTTTCAAAGGAAAGGTAAAATGTTCAAGTGAACTAAAAAAAGGCGTATTGTTCACGATTGTTTTACCTACAAATTTATGATTGAGATTCCAATATTTCAAAGTCATAAGTTTTTATTGTATATAAATAAATTGATTTTCTATAATTAGATCTTTTATTTAATTATTTACTTGCTGAATATTAGCTTAAATAGTTAAGAAAAAGATATATTTCTGGAAAAAATAATTTATTATTTTTTTCAGGACAATGCATTTTGTCGCCATTTTATGGTAATTGTTAGATGGATAAAACATTATTTGTGTATATATGTCTTGACATTGTCACAAAAATAACGTTATACTTTCACATATACATCAAAACTTAAAGGAGTTTATCATGTGGAGTTTTTTAAAAAGAAGATTGGCAAATGAAGAAGGTGCGATGGACAAAATTCTAGTAACATTATTATTGGTTGTTGTTGGAGTTGCAGCTGTTGTTGGACTCTCAACTTGGATGGGCGATCAATCAGATACGATTCAAACGTCTGCTGAAGGTCAAATTACAACGGTGACTGGAGAAACAACTGAATAATTTATTTTTTCGCACTTAATATATAAGTGCGAAAGGAGATTGCTATGTTTGAAATTATATTTTATGTGTTTTCACTTTTATTGGCATATTTAGACTTTAAAAAATATATTGTTCCTAACAATATTTTATTAACTCTAATTTGTATGTTGCTAATTTTTGGTTTACTTGAAAACAGATTAGATATCAATTCTTTTTTTATTGCTGGCGCGTTACTCATCTTTTTTTCTGGATTAATGTTAATTAATCAAAAAATGATTCTAGGTGGTGGTGATATAAAATATATCATGGTGGTGGCTATTTTTTTAGAACCAATACTCTTCCCATTTTTTCTAATTATCACGGGAATTGTACAAAGCTTCTTTCTTGTTTTTACTCAATTTATTCAAAAGAAAGAAAAAACAGCAATGGTTCCAGCAATGTTATTATCAGTTTTGATGAGTCAGTGGTTATATACAACAAGTTATTTCCCTTCATTTTGGAAATAAAGAACTAAGGAATGAATGATGAAAAAAGCAATCATAACAACCTTATTATTGGGATTAGTTCTTATGACTGGAATACTTGTATTTGTGGCAACGGTTGCAGATGACATGGTAGTTCGAGATAAAATTACAATACTAAAAGAAATCACCTCTAATACGGCCTTGGCTTTGGCAAAACATTATGTCCAAAATGAAAGTACTCAAAATGCTGAAATAGTGGCAAATGCACTATTAGATCAATCTGTAACAGGACTAGAAGTCAAAGATACTATTGAGTATACCTGGGACTTTGTAAGTGATCCCAATGCTGTTATTGTTACAATACCTACTTATTCACAAGGCACTTTTTGGTATCAATTTATTGGAAAAGATTCATTTACATTAGAAAATATTGCGTCTAAGGCTGAAATAATAGAACAAAGCCCAATTAGTAGTACTTCAGAAAGCTTAGCTCCTATTGCCATAAACAATTGCAATAGAAGTGATTTAATCTTAGGTGCTCAAATTGATTTTACTTATACCTCTGCTCCTTATTATGATAACAGTGATGAAGACACTTTTTATGCAGTTGACAAAGACTGTACCTTTCCAGCTGGAAATTCAAATTTTGCACATTTTAAAAACTTATTTGGGCAAGGCGAGGTTGAGTACACCACGTATGATGAGGCTGATAACGAAGAGGCATGTTTGGTGCAAACTTCTTTTCAAAACCCCTTAAGTGTGGATCCTATGCAGTTATATAATCAATTGCGACACTTCTCACTCCCTTATAGTATGGATATTTTAATGTTTGAATGTGGAACCACTGAAAATGATCTGATTGTGGAAAATGTATTAAGTATAGAAATCGATACTTTGCAACCTTTAACTGCAGGTCCTACAGTTGATGGTCAAAGTACGAATATACTAACTTTTACAGCAAATATTGTCTCTTCTTCGCAAGATGTGATATTAAAGTATTGATGGAGAAAATGATGGAACTTAAAAAGTTAAAAGATGACCTATGTTTACGAAAAGAAGTCATTGAACTTAAAAAAAGTATTAAAGAATATATAGAACTTTTTCTTGAAATAAGCCAACACTCACAAATTGATTTTTATAAATATGATTATGAATACGATGATTACTCATATGATTTTTCTGCATCAATTGAGGTGGATACAGAAAGGTTAAGTGATACTCAAACACATATTATTTTATTAAAGTCCAATAATATTGTCTTGGGAAAAATTGTAGGTGCAAGTGAAATCGAACTTCTAAAACCAATAGAGACATTAATAGGGTATTTAAACGAAAAATTATTACAAGAACATAATTTGGTTAAAAAGTTCAGAAGTGATGAATCAAATTTAAGTATTTATATTGTTTCAAATAATGAATCAAAAGAATTTACCAAACAATTACAAAATGATGTGAGTGTTTTGTTCAATGCCAATGTGACTTTAGGAAATAGTTTGCGAAAAATGGCAAACCAAATTGAAACCAAGAGTAGTAAAAATATTGTTATTTACACCGTGAATAGTTTGGAACAAATTAAACAAGATGAAGTGTTGTTAAAATCATTTAATGATTACGTACTGGTTTATGGTCCAAATGAACACAAAGTTTCTCTGTTTTGTGGTAGTTTAAATATTCAACACTTTGTTGCATATGAAGATTATACAAAAGAGAATTTGAGAGCTCTTATTCTTGAAACAAAAAACATGATTCTAAATAAATTCCATTCAAAAAATAGCATTATCTCAGTATCTGGAATCTCAGGAGGTATTGGCTGTACCACTATTGCCATGAATATGGCCAATATAGTGGCAAAAAAGATGCCCCATCATAATATTTTGTTTATCGACTTATCCCACACAAAAGCTATTAGTAATTTATTTTTAGAACAAAACCCTCTTCCTGAAAAATCAATTATCGATCTTGTTAATTCTGATGAATTTGATTTTGAGAGTAATTTGAAAAATGGTTTGGTAAAAGTAAGGGAAAATTTTCATGCCATTACGGGTATTCAAAGACATATTGATAAGGAGTTTATGGAGAAAGATGTTTTTATAGAAAAGTTTTTGAATTATCTAGAAGTGATCAATGAGCATTACAATACAATCATTATTGATACAGGTGTATTTGAAGCCTCAAATCTAAAAACAACCATATACGATATCTCAAATCAAATTGAACTAATCACGGAAATGAATCTACCTCACATCTCAAAATTAAAAACCCTATATTCCTTGATGAAAAGAGCAGGGTTAAAAGAAAAAATTTCTTTCATTGTGAATCGTTTTGATGCTAAAAGTTCTTTGAGCTTAAATGACGTAATCTCAATTTTGAACATCACAGAAGATGACAAAATGATTTTTAATTATAAATTATCAAATGATTATTTATCTCTTGGAAAATATTGGAATCAATGTGAATTGGTCAGTAATGTTGATGAACACTCACTGTTTGTAAAAGAGATTACAAATTTTTTAATGGATAAAGAGATTATAGAAAAAAGCACAATTAAAAAAGAGAAAAAGGGATTATTTTCTTTTTTTAGGAATCAAAAATGAAAAATTTACGCTCACTCATAGAAGATGAAGAGAAAAAAACCACCATAAAAAAACAATCTTTTGATGAATCAGAAGAGATATTAGTAGAACAATCAAACCTTGAAAAAATAAAAGAAGTAAAAGACAATATTAAAAAATCTGAATTGAACTTTCCTAAAATATATTTGGATCAAGAACTCTTATTTACTGCACGTAAAATTTATGGTGCCTTTATTTTAAAACTTAAATCAGATCAAAAGATTACTAGACACTCACTAGAAGATGTTTTACCTGAATTTATTTCCAATATTAATGAACTCAGAGTCTATGACAAAGACATATTAGATGAAATAAAAGATTATGTCATTGACCATTTAATTGGCTATGGGCCCATCTCAACCATATTTAGACTTGCAGGTGATAACTTAAATGATGTGATTGTAAATACCTATAAATACGTGGATATTATTTATAAGGGTAAAACCCTAGAAACTCCTTTTATTTTTGGAAGTGAAGAAGAATTACGAAAAGTAATTGATCGAATGTTGGCTGAAAACAATAGAAAAATTGATGAAGCACATCCTATTATTTCAAGTAAACTTGATGATGGTTCAAGGGTAGAGGTTCAAATTCCTCCCGTTGCAGCTAATGATGGAAGTTGCGTCACCATAAGAAAATTTCAAGAGGTGCCACTTCTTTTAGAACACCTTGTGGATACAGTTCAAATGGACTATAAAATGGCATACTTTTTGTTAAAAGCATCAAAAGGAAAAGCGAACATTATCGTATCAGGGGGTACTTCAAGTGGTAAAACTACTTTTCTAAATGCAATTACACGATTTATTGATAGTGGAGAACAGCTAATAACCATTGAAGATACCAAAGAAATGCAGCCTCAAATGCCCTGCCATAGTATTAGGGCTTATGAAGGAAGAATGTCAAATGAAGAAGGAAAAGGTGAAATCACCTTGGACTTTTTACTCAGGTCTGCTCTTCGATCAAGTCCACGTAGAATTATTGTTGGGGAGTGTAGGGGTCCTGAAATAGTTGTTATGTTAAATGCTATGAATACTGGACATCCAGGTTCAATGACCACTGTTCATGCTGATAATACCAAAGAAGCCATAGTTAGAATTGAAAATATGTATTTAGAAGCCAGACCCAGTGCGAATATAGCTTTTATTAGAGCGCAAATTGTATCTGCTGTTGATATTATTATTCAACTGGTTAGATTTCCAGATGGAAGCAGAAAAGTAATTACTATTTCTGAAGTTGAAAAAAGAATTGAAGATAATGCGGTGGTCTCTTTGAATAATATCTTTGAATTTAAAAGAGATACCAGTGATACCAAAAAAACCAAAGGAAAATTTAATGTTATTTCAAGTGCCAGCAGAGCCATAGAGAAAATGGAAATGTTTGGCGTGGATATTGATACAAGAATATTCGACCCAAATTTTATTATGCCAAAAGCAATGCTTATGGAAGAACTTGAAAAAGATATGCCTTCAAAAATGTGTGGATGGAAAGACAGTTTTGTACACAGTTTCATAGAAAAAGATGGTCAGATTTTATTTAAGTGGCCATATTTTCAGAAGTTGTTAGAGGAATAACAATGGTTAATTACACCTACTGGTTACTATTTATCATACCTGCCTTAGCAGTTTTGTTAATCTTTTATTTTTATTATTGGTATAAATCAATCAAAATGCAAAAACGTCTCATCGATTCTCTTGCAACATCAAGCAGTTTAATTTTGGATAGTAAAGCAAGTGATAAAAAAGATGATATCAAAAATCGAACTTGGCTCAGACGTAAAATGAACTTTGCAGGATTTGAGTCAGTTCAAGCACCTTATTTTTTTATTTTGATTTCAATTGCTACAGGAATTTTGATTGCTGGATTTGTATTTATTGTGATTGAATCCATTATTTCCTTTATATTTTCAGCTTTATTATTTGCTTTTTTACCTCTATTGGTTTTGACAAAAATTATTCGAAGTAGAGAAGAAGAATTTAACTTGTATTTAAAAGAAATCATAGACAAGGTAACCAGTATGATGAAAAGTGGGGTTGGATTTGAACAAGGGTTTAAAAAATCAATTATGACCTCACATTCTAAATTTACACGAAAAGTTTTTGATATATATTTAAATGAAAAAGAAATTATTGGAGAAGATAAAGCTTTTGAAAAAATGTTTACTTTTGTTGATTCCAAAGAGTTAAGGATATTTTATTTGACTATTTCAATTGGGAAGTCTTCAGGAGGGAAATTTTCAAATACCTTAGATAAACTCAGAAAAACTCTACATGATCAAGGTGAGATAAAACAGCAAATCACCTCTTCAACAAGGGAGATAAAAATAGGAACTTATATGATTATAGGAATTGTTGTTTTTATTTTTATTTTAATGAACAGCAGTTTAAATGGTGTGTTATATGAACACTTTTTTGGAACAGATAATGGACGATTGCAATTCTTTTTTATAATAATTTGGGTTTCCTTCGGTTTGTTTATCAATAACTTACTCACAAAGATTAAATGATGTTGAAATTATTAATAATTGCACCTATTGGGCTGATTCTTTTATCTGTGTTGGTTTGGTTTATTTACGACCGATTTAAAAGACAAAAGAACATTGTACTACTGTCAAAATTAAGTGTGAGTAATATCATTGAGCAGCAGCAAAATCAAAAAAAACATTCCAATGAAGAGTTTAAATTAAAGCTCATTCAAGCAGGGGCGAGCTTAAAAGAATACAACGAAGCACGCTTTTTATTCGCAATCATTGGTGCAGTATTAATTTTCACTTTGCCTTTTTTCTTTTCTTTTAATGTGAGCGTAGTGGTGGTTATCATTGGATTATTGGTGATTACTTTTGGTGGTCAAATATTTTTGTATATAGGGAAGAGTGAACGAATCGGAAAAATAGAAAAAGACTTGGGCATATTTTTGGATTTGACCAATGTTATTTTAGAAGCTGGTGGGGGATTGAAAAATGCCTTTTTCAAAGTGTCTCAAGAAGCCAAATATATTATGGATGATGAGTTGTTAAAAGAAATAGGAATTTTAGAATATGAAATGTCAAATTATTCAACCAAGATTGCTTATGAGAATTTAAAGAAAAGAGTAGATAGTAGAGACCTTGATAAAATTGTAGATTTTTTGATTTTAAGTGAAGAAACGGGGCTTGGAGTGAAGAATATATTTTCAACCCAATCAGATGAGATGCGACAAAAAGAATTTTATAGAATAAAAGGAAAAGCCAATACTTTGAGTTTGTATTTGACTTTAATTATTTTTGTATTTATATTACCAACGCTTGGAGCCTTTATTGTGTTTCCTATGATGGCTGGTTCTTTAAATTTGGGCATGTAAGGATTTAATATGAGATTTAATAAACAAATAGCAGTTATTTTAGTATTGACGTCATTGTTGATTTCAGCCATTGGAGCAGCACTATTTTTATTTTATGAAAATGAAAATACAAAAAAAGCCAATGCGGCACAAGTGACTGTTTATATTGCAAAAAAAGATTTAAAAAAAGATGCTTTGATTAAAGAGAGTGACATTATAAAAACAGTTATTGGAAAAAAATATTTATTAACCAAACCCTTATTAAAAAAAGAGATTATTAATAAATTTGTGAGCAGCCAAATTTATAAAAATGAGATGTTTCGGAAAGAAAAACTAAGAAGTAAAATTGGACCAAAAGAGGTTAAGGATTTGCCTTTTAAATTCAACAGTTATAATGCTGCCTTTAAATTATTTGAGAATCCAAACTACTCGTTAAATAAAGGCGACTTGATCAATATTGTGTCTGTATATCCTCAAAGTAAAGATAAGAAAAATATGAATTACAATGTAAACTATGTAGCACGTCAAGTACAAGTATTGGGTTTTTTAGAAAGAGGAAAAGTCGTTGAAAAAGGTTTTAGAAAAGTTAAGAAAAAAGTAAAGTCAAAAAGTAAAAAAAAGAAAACCCCTACTTTTGAGTTGGTAGATGTATTTGCCAATGAAATTGTGTTAGATATATCTGATAGCACCATATTAGCGATGATTGATGATTATAACAAAGGGAAACAACTTTGGATGGTAAAGACCAGTCAAGTAATGCAGCCAATTGAGCCTGTAATGCCTAAACCACTTATTATCCCTCAAAAAGAAGTGAAAAAAGTGGTCAAAAAAGTTCTAAAACCAACGGTTAAAAAAATTCTTAAGAAGAAACCGAAAAAAGTAAAAAAAGTCTATGCCTATAAAATTTACTTACCCAAAGATGCTACAAGAACCCAATCAGCAGTGATTGAGTATGAAGACAGCACAATTGCGAATATAACACGAAAAGTTGATATAAAATCAACAAGAATCGGTGAGTGTGTATCTCATAATAGGGTACTAATAGGAACTTCAACCGAAGTGATGCTTCGAAGTGTTCCCTCTTTAAATGGAAGAATCAAAAAAATACTACATAGAAATTATATTATTCCATATAAAAATAAAGTGGATACCAATTGGTATGAAGTATGTGATGGTAGATTTGTACATAAAAATGAAACCAAACCAATCTCTTTTAATAGAGCACAGGACTTGTTAAGTGGAATCAAAAAAAATAAAAAATAATATGAGAGCTGCTGTAGTAGATCAAATTCTACTATGGACAGTACTACTAATAGGATTTGTAACTTTGTTATTTATAACAATTGATTACTCAAGTATTTTTAGATTAAAAAATAACAACGATACATTAGCACAACAAGGTGCCCGTATGATTGCACTTGGAAAAACCAATGATGAAGTGGCTGTTAGTTTAAATAACATTAGAAATGTATATTATGCAGAAATTGCAGGAACAGATATAACTTGTGCGGAAGTAACAGCCACAAGTTATCAAGTGATTTTTAATGTGATATCAACCTATGATGAGGCAAAAGTTTTAACTATGGATGATTCAATTTATTCTAAAGTAGCAGTTTTTAATGAAACAGATTCAAATGAAATTACTTGCACTTTAACGCTAGCTAATAATTAAGGAGAAGCAGATGAAAAAATTATTAATAACTATGTTCGTTTTATGCACTTTTATTTATGCAAAAAGTAATTATGTGATTATCAATGAAGATACTTTTGAAAACTTAGTTACGGTAGAAAAAGGCTCTTATAAGATTTTAGAATTTTCTAAAATGATTTCTAAAGTGAAAGTTAATGATAGTAAGTCCATCGATATTACTTTTGTTAAAAATGAAAAAAAACCTCTTCAAACTCTTCGTGTTTATGCGAAAGACTTTGGAAGTACAACTATTTTTGTTAATTTTGCAGATCAAAGTAATACTCAAGTGGAATTTAACATCATTAAAGATTTAACCGCAGTGATTAAACTGGCAAAAAGAATAAGTGCTGATTTGATAGTTGAACAAGCCAATGGAGATATTATCTTGAAAGGAAAAGTACAAACCAATAAAGATAAAAAGAAAATTATTGAGATTTTTCAAAAAGCCAATATTGATGTTGAAAAAGATTTAATTGATTTAATGAAAGTAAACCTTCCTGATAAAATGTTACGGGTAAAATTGTATGTGGCTGAGATTAACAATGATGAAGGTTTAGATATAAAAAATCAATGGTCTCTTGGATATAAAAACTATGTAAGAAATTATGGAACTCCACAAGAAGCGCCATCAAATGAAGGACCATTTTTACCAATCTTGGCAAATTCTATAGAAGGAGCAGTAACTTTAAGTGGAGGACTAACTGCAGGTGCTAATGCACTTGGAAGTATGTTTAATGTGGGTTTGGTTTTAAATTACTTATCTACAAGTGGAGTAGCAAAAGTACTTGATGAGACTACACTTGTCACCTTAGAAAATAAAGAAGCCAAATTCCATGCTGGTGGGACTATTTATATAAAAATTCAAACCACAACTGATACAGGAGTGCCAAGCACTGAAGTGCGACCTATTAATTATGGCCTACAGTTAATTATAAAAGCGAAAGAAATCGTTAATGAAGAATATGTTGATATGGAAATTATTACCAAATCAACTCAAATTGATTGGGTTAATCAAGTAGATGGGATACCAAGCTTCACAGATAAAACCATTGAAACCTTTGTGATAACTAAAAATAAATCAACAGTAGTTTTAGGAGGATTGATTAAAAGTCAAGATGTGAAAAGTTATTCAAAAATACCATTGTTAGGTGACTTACCACTAATAGGGGCACTGTTTAGAAGCAAAAATTTTATAGAAGGGCGAAGTGAATTGGTATTTTTCATTACCCCTGAAATTGTTGATGTCTCAACAAATGAAGAAAAAGAATATTTGACAAAATCAACGAATTCTATAAAAAAAGATATTAAATTTGAGGATGAATCAGGGAAATAGGTTTGAATAAATGATGACAAAAACTCATTTCACAATAGTACATCTAATACTATTCTTTGATTCAGACAGTTTGACATGTTAATTGTGAAAGAATTATTTTAAAAGTAATCTATACCCAATACCTGAGATATTACTGATACTTTCTTTTCCAATTTTGTTTCGTAATTTATTTAAAAGGTTTTTTAGTGCTGAGTCCGTTGCTAGAGTTTCATCTTCCCAAAGTACATTTTTTAGTTCTTGACTAGAAACGACTCTTTCTTTAGAGTTTAGCATGTATTCTAGAAGTTCTATTTCACTGGATGTTAATTTGATTTCTCTGCGGGTACTTTGATCAAGGAGTAATTTTTTATTGATATTGTACGAAGTATTGTTTTCAAATTCAACCAAATAAGTACCATTTAAGAGAATCTCTTTTGTGGCTCTTTTTAAAGCATCGTGTAACATCTCAAAGTCAATGGGTTTGGTTAAATAATCAATAAGCCTTAATCTAGTAGCTTCCAATAAAAGCTCTGTATTAGTATGTGCTGTTAAAAGAATGATGGGTATGAGTCTGTTGTTTTGTCTGACAATTTTAATGAAGTCTAAGCCACTCATTCCAGGTAGGTTTATATCTGAAAGGATAATATCAATTTTATTGTTTTTATAAATATCCAGTGCTAAGTCTGCATTTTCCACCGCAAACACTTTTTTACAAATAAGTTGAAGTGTTTTAGTAATATTTGATCTGATATTATCTTCATCTTCTATGTATAAAATAGTTGATTGATTCAGTATCTTATTATTGGCGTAATAATTACTTCGAACCGTACTCATAACAATAACCCTTATTTTATTTTAATTATACAATAGCTAAAGTTTCTATAAAGTTACTTAACGAGTTATCAAGAAGTAAACAAGGTCATAGTATAATCATTTTATGAATTATAAAGAAATTATAAAAACAAAAACCATATTACTTGCTGATGATGATGAAAGTATAAGAGAAACGGTGGGATCAATTCTTCGAATGTTTTCTTCTAGAATACTTCTTGCAAAAAATGGAAAAGAAGCATATACCTTATATGAAAAAGAAAAACCAGATATTATTATTACTGATATTAATATGCCAATACAAAATGGCTTGGAGTTTATTAAAAAAGTTAGAGAAGTTGATAATAAAATCCCCGTGGTAATGCTCACTGCTCATACTGATACGACTTATTTGTTGGATGCGGTTAAACTTATGTTAACTGATTATATTATCAAACCCATTGAATTAGAAAAACTCATGCATGTTTTAGAGATGTGCTGTAAATATTTGGGTGATGATGAAAAAACAGAAATCTTACTTAAAAATGGTGTCTCTTATAATCTACAAACAAAAGAGTTAATACACAACAATGAACATATTGTATTAGGAGCTAAGGAGATTAACTTATTACATCTGCTAATTTCAAATCCCAATAAAACATTCTCTCAGGCGGAAATAGCAAGTAGTGTTTGGCAAAATAGTTATGTAAGTGAAGGTGCGTTAAAAACTATTATCAGCAAAATTAGAAATAAAATAGGCAAGGAAAATATAAAAACAATCAAAGGAATGGGTTATAAAGTTGAAACGTACACTGCTGAATAAACTATTTATTTATTTTTTTTCCCTAAGCCAGCTTCATGCTTCGGATATTTTGCAGACGGTTATTTTTGATCTTGAAATTATAGGTGGCATTATTTTGCTAATTTTAATAGTGAAGTATTTAAGAAATTTACAGCAAAAAAGAGAACTTCAAAGTTCTCTTGAAATGTTTAAAACAGCGATAAATTATACCCTAACATCTGTCATTATTCTAAAAGATAAAGAAGTAGAGTACTTTAGCGATGAAGCTAAAAAACTATTTTTATTGGAAAATGATTCAGAGTTTATTGGCGATGATTTTCTAAGACTTGTCCATAAGAACTATCGAGAATCTATTGTTAAAGATATTAAAAATAAAGAAACAGATATCTATGATGTTTTATTATTAAAAGCCAATAAGGAATCCTTTCCTGCTTTGATTCAAAGTAAAAAGATGAATATAACTGATGAAAATTTTTATGTTCTATCGATCATGGATATTTCAAGTATAAAACAAAATGAACAAGAACGGTTTTTATTTCATGAGTCAAAACTTTCAAGCATGGGTAGCTTGGTGGGTAATATTGCCCATCAATGGAGGCAACCTTTAATAAGTTTGGGTAATATCGTCTTAAAATTAGATGCAGCTCAAATGTTTGATAAGAAAATAGAATCAAAAGATTTGCTTCAGTATACTCATGAGATAAAGAGTACAGTTCGCTTTATGTCTGAAACTATTAGTACCTTTCAAGATTTTTATCAACTTGAAAACCATAATGTAGTTAAATTTGATGTGAAAAAACCCATCAATGATATTTTAAATATGTTGAGTGGGCGTTTTTCAAACTTTTTTATTGAAATAGATGTTGAAGATTTAAACAGTATCACTCTTAAAGGTATTCCTTCACAGTTAGCCCATACAATATTAATCATCTTTGAAAATATCATTGAAATTGTAGAGAATAAACTAGTGAAAGATGCTCACGTTAAAATTTCCACTTATATACTGGATGATTATATTGTGATTGACATTGAAGATAATCTAGAAGGGATTGACAAAAAAATCATAGAAAAAATCTTTGATCCATATGTTACTACCAAGGTCAAAAAACAAGGTACGGGTATGGGACTTTATATTGCAAAAACTATTATAGAGAATAAAATGAATGGAATACTTACTGCAAAGAATACTGAAAAGGGGGCAATTTTCAAGCTAAAATTGCCCTTATTAAAATAATTTTAGCTATTATGTATTTCTTAGATTTAAATTAAAGTGACATTAAAGTAACTTTAAAGTAACTTTAAATTGCTATAATAACGTTAATAATAATTATCATTAAGTTTAGTCAAGAGAGGAACAAAAATGGGGAAGAGAAAAGTTAGAAGTTTAATAGTAGCTATGTTACTGGTATCAAATATGAGTGCAGTTACTATGCGAGATGCAATCGAAAAGACTATCAATACCAATCCAGGAATTATAGCTGAACATAAAAATCAAGATGCTTTTAAAAAATATGTTGATGAAGAAAAAGGTGACTACCTTCCTACTATTGATCTTGAAAGCTATTATGAAACCTCCCATGAATACAATAAACCTGATAATGCTGCTAAAAATAATGGTCATAAAAATGGTTGGAATACCCAACTTGAACTAGAACAAATACTCTATGATGGTGGATTAACTCCCAGTGAAATATCAGAATATCAATATAAAGATAATGCCAATCGATTTAGAAGTAACCTGGCTATTGAAGGTATTGTGTTTGAAACAGCCAGTACTTACCTTGATGTAGTACAATATGGAGAACTTAAAGACCTCTCAACCAATATCATTAAACTCCATAATAAAAACTTACTCACCGCTCAAGAAAAAGAAGCCATTAGTGGAGAGAAACTTGAAACCTATCAAGTTTCTGCAAAAATACACTTAACCAGTGAAAGACTACTGGAACAAGATGATTTACAATTCCAAGCAAAACATAACTTTAAAAAATTTGCAGGTGTTGATGCAGGTTTAGTATGTCGACCACAAATTCATGAAAAACTCCTTCCTCCTACCCTAGAAAAAGCACTTAAAATTGGAGTACGAAGAAACTACTCTATCCTAGAACAAGTTCAAAAAATAAAAGAACAACGTGAAAACCTCAATCAAGCCAATGCCAAATTTTTACCCACCTTATTATTCCAATTACAAGCTGAATGGGATAGTGATTTAGATCTGGCTGAAAATGGTCGTAAAGATGAATATCGAGCAAGATTATTTATGAGGTGGAATCTCCTAGAAGGTGGAAAAAATAAATCAGCCTCTGAGAGAGAAACATTGTTCTTGCAAGAATCTAAAAAAACTCTAAATAAAATTACAGATGATGTAACCAGCCAAGTAACCAATTCCTATAATACTTACAAGACTTTTCAAAAAAGAGTTGATATGCTTGAGAAATATGTAGTAGATAATGAAAATATCTTGAACGTATATATTGAAGAGTTTGATGCAGGTACCAGAACCTTCATTGATATTCTAAACGCAGAAGCAGAACTCTATAACTCAAAAACATCTCTCATTGGAAAAGAATTTGAAATGTATAAAAGTTATTATGCACTTCTAACGAGCCTTTCTATGTTAACCGATGCAGTCTTGTTTGAAGAAAGTCAAATTTGTAAAGAAAAAACCTATGAAGATATCCTAGATATTGATAAAAACTTTGGTAACAATAAAGATAAAAACGCTGATCTTGATGTGGAACTTGAAGGATTGTTTGAAGGAGATGAAGGTACTTCTAGTAATATTAAAGAAGAAGCTCCTACAAAAGATACTGAAGAAGCTCCACTTGAACTTGAAGAAAACACCAATAGCACCAGTTTGTTTGAAGAAGATGATGATAGCTCTATTAAAGAAGTGCTTGAAAATGAAAGTGATGCTGGCTTAATTGAAGAAGTAGCTTCCAGTGAAGTCTTTAATGGCACTCCTAAAATGCAAGAGTTTTTAGATGCCTCAGCTAAACATTATACTTTAAATGTGACCACTGAAGATGGGCTTGATTCAGCTAATTATATGCTGAAAAAATATAAGATGACTGACAATGGCTATACGTTTAAATATGGTAAGGGTACTGGTAAAGCAAAAGTACTTTATGGAACATATTCTACTTACAAAGAAGCCAAAGAAGCTTTGAGTAATCTAAATGTAGCTGTAGTTAAAAGACACTCTCCTTATATAGATAGTGTCAATAAACATCAAAAACTTTATAAAAAATATAATTAATTAAAGGTAGAGAGAAGTGGATTTATCAAAAGAGACTATTGATGAAAATAATGTTGGTAATTTAAAAGATAGAAGAAAAGTAGATACTCTTTTAGGGTGTTTGGTATTTTTAGCCAAATATCATAAAAGAGAAACGTCTACTGAGTCTTTGACTTTTGGATTGGCGTTACATAATACTTCAATGAATTTAAAACTTTTTTATCAAGCTTCTGAACGAATAGGACTTATTCCAAAAACAGTGAGCAGACCAAAACTAAAAAATATTTCTTTACTGGCTTTACCTTCTGTTCTATTATTGGATAACGAAAGACACTGTGTTCTCTTGGAAGTGAACCATGAATCAGGTGAAGCAACAGTCATTATGCCAGGACTTAGTGATGGGGAAACTGTTATTTCTTTGCAAAAACTAGAATCTGAATATACAGGTACAGTGGTTATTGTTAAGCCTGTATATAATTTTCAGAATAGAATAGAAAAAAATGTCATCATTCCAACACCAAAAAAATGGTTTTGGGATACGATGAAGAGAAATAAAGATGTGTATTCTCAAGTCATATTGGCTTCGATTTTTATCAACTTATTTGTTATTGCTACGCCTCTTTTTACAATGAATGTGTATGATAGAGTATTACCGAACAATGCAATGGAGACTCTGTGGGTGTTGTTTTTTGGAATCACTATTGTAATGGTATTTGATGTAGTACTAACGCTTCTACGAACCTACTTTTTTGGAATTGCCAGTAAAAGAGCTGATGTTATAATGTCCAACCGAATTTTTGATCAACTTTTAAACATCAAACTTGAGGCTAAACCAGCTTCAACGGGCCTCTTTATCAGTAGATTACAGTCTTTTGAAAGTGTAAGAGAATTTTTTACCAGTGCTACTATGGCTGTGATTGTGGATTTGCCATTTGTTATTGTTTTTATTGTAATTATCTCTTATATTGGTGGTCCAGTGGCTATCGTTCCTATCGTTGCATTAGTACTTAGTTTGCTCTTATCGTGGATAGGACAAGCGCGATTAAAAAAGATTATTGAACTGTCAACCAAAGAAGAGCAAATAAAGCAAACCACCCTAATAGAGACGGTATCTGGTCTTGAAATTGTAAAAAATGTACGAGCACAGAGTCGAATGAAAACTCACTGGGAACAATCCGTTGATAAAACAGTTTATTATTCGGAGAAAGGTCAATACTTATCTCAAACTATTACAACACTAACTTCATTTATTGGAAAGTTTTCTAATATTGTTATTGTTGCTGCTGGTGTTTATCTTGCCACTCAAGGAGAAATGACAATGGGAGCTATTATTGCAACCATGATGTTAAATGGACGTGTCTTATCTCCTGTATCAAAAATAGTTGGAATGATTATCAAATATGATAAAACTATGATTTCTTTAAGAAATATTGATGAGCTTATGAACATGCCAGTTGAAAAACAAGACAAAGCATATATCAGTAGACCTAATATTCACGGAAATATAGAGTTAAAAGATGTTGACTTTGCCTACAAAGATCAAAATTTTAAAACACTTAAAAACATCAATTTAAAAATAAATGAAGGTGAAAAAGTTGCGATCTTAGGAAAAATAGGTTCTGGAAAGTCAACTTTACTCAAAGTAATTTTAAACTTATACGAGCCTAGTAATGGATCTGTGTTATTGGATGAAACTGATACCAGACAACTTGACCCTGTTGATTTAAGAAGAGCAGTTGGAGTCGTACCTCAAGAGCCCTTCTTATTTATGGGAACCATTAAAGATAACATTACAGTTGGTGAACAGTATGCTACTGATGAAGAGATTTTAAGAGCGGCTAATGTCGCTGGACTAGGTGAGTTTTTAGGTAAACATGAAGCTGGTTATGACCTCATGGTTGGTGAGAGAGGAGAAGGCTTATCAGGAGGTGAGAGACAATCAGTTACTCTTGCACGGGCACTGCTATCTGATCCCAACATTTTAATGTTAGATGAGCCAACCAATCTAATGGACAGGCAAACAGAACAAGCTTTTATTAAACAATTAGGTAGGGTAGTACAAGATAAAACTTTAGTAATCGTTACCCATAAAACTTCTTTATTAAAACTAGTTGATCGTGTTATTATCATAGAAAATGGTGCAATCATTGCTGATGGTCCAAAAGAAGAAGTTTTTGCAAAGAATGGTGGAGCATAAAATGTTAGGTAAAAAAGATGAAGATTTAGAATTTGTGCATAGCTTGTATGGAATGTCCAATGCAAGATCTTCCAGAAGAGCAAACTATGCTTTTTATATTATTATGCTTTTTGTTATCTGTGTTGTGGCATGGGCGTCGGTATCTGAAATCGATGAAATAGCACGTGGAGATGGTAAGGTTATACCCTCTAGTAAAATTCAAAAAGTTCAAAACCTTGATGGTGGGATTATCTCTGATATACTGGTAAAAGAAGGGGAACTTGTAAAAAAAGGTTCAATTTTGATGAAAATTGATTCCACAAGATATCAAGCTTCATTAGAAGGAAATAGACAAGAATATGTCAGTTTATTGGCTGTGAAAGTAAGACTTGAAGCAGAAGTAAAACTTAATCCTAAAAAAAGAATTCCAAAATTAAATTTTCCAAAAGAAGTGCTAGATAATAATGCAGATTACGAAAAGTTCGAAATACAATTATTTAATAATAGAGTAAAAGATTTGAAGATTTCTCTTAAAGTTTTAGACAACCAAAATCAGCAAAAAATTCAAGAATTGGCTGAAATTAGAGCTTTGACAAAACAACTCTCACGAAGTTTAAAACTTATTAAAGAACAGAGAAAAACCATGAAAAAACTAGCACGAGCTGGTGTGAAATCAAAATTTGATGTATTGGATATTGAAAAAGAATACAATCAAGCTTTTGGAGACTTAGATGCTGCAATATTGTCAATACCTCGATCAAAGCTATCAATTAAAGAAACAAAAAATAAAATTATAGAACGACTTCAAAATTTTAAAACAGAAGCCTCTACTGAGTTACAAAAAATAATTGCTGAAATCAAGAAGTTTGAATCAAAACTAGTAGCAGAAGAAGATATTTTAGCCAAAACGGATATCATCTCTCCTGTTGATGGAACCATTAAACAAATCAATAAAAATACAATTGGTGGAGTAGTTAGTTCGGGAATGGATTTAATAGAAATTGTTCCCCATAGTAATACTTTATTGGTTGAAGCAAAAATCAATCCAAAAGATATTGCTTTTATCAATCCAAATTTAAAAGCTGTTATTAAAATAACTGCGTATGATTTTGGAATTTATGGTGGACTAGAAGGCAAGATTACTGAAATATCTGCAGATAGTATTATAGATGAAGAGAGTAAAGAAAGACAAAGTTATTACAGAATAGTTGTAAAAACAAATAAAAATTATTTAGAAAGAAATGGAATAAAATTACCAATTATTCCTGGAATGATTGCTAGCGTAGACATCATTACAGGTAAAAAAACTATTTTGGATTTTATATTAAAACCCATTCTAAAAACAAAACAAAATGCTTTCCATGAGAGATAACATATTTAAGGGTGAAAAATGAAAAAGACACTGGCTTATATCTTAGTATTACTTTTCGTATTAACTGGATGTTCTATAAAAATTGACGAAATGAGTATCACCAATGCTTTTCAAAAAAACAAATCTAATGCTGCTGGAATGGCAGATATTAATAACAATGATTTTATCGGTGAGTCATCAATTCATGATGCGGTTAGAGCAAAAGATATAAAAATTGTCAACTTTCTAATTTCCCAAAAATCTCAACTTAACAATAAAGACAAATATGGATATACCCCTTTACATTTGGCTGTTCGTGGTAATCAATTCGAAATTGTTCAACTTTTATTTAAGGGTGGGGCAACTTTAAATAGTATGGATATATATGGAGATACACCTTTATTGGACTCATCTAGAAATAAATATACCCAAATATCAGAGTTTTTAATTTGTAACGGCGCCCAAAGAAATGTCAGTGACAATCATAACAGAACCCCTTTAAACTATGCAGCAGCAACCAATGATTTGTATATCGTTAATATGTTAATCGAATCTGAGCTAGATAAAGTGTGTAATTCACAAACCAAACTTAATATTGACACCATGCATGACGTTCACGAACTTACTCCAAATATTTGTGGTACCTTTACCAATATATTAACAGATATTCAAGTGACAATTCAAGATGAAAATGAAAAAACATTTGGACCTTATTCTGCAATGATTAACAATACTAACAATACTTGGTGTGCTAAGGTTGAAGATAATTTAGAATACAAAAAATATGATGTCACAGCTGTTGCAGTGACCCATTCCAAAAAAGAGATAACAACAACTGGAAATTTCTTTGTTGAAGTAGAAGAGGAAAAAGAAGAAATGGAACTTTCTGAAACTCCTGACATCCTTTCATCTGAAAATGTTGAAATCTTAAATTCTTTATATGAAGCTCTTAATGATGAGTTTAGAGATGATTTTTCTAATTGGAATGCAGAACTAGATAAAGATACTTTGGTATTCAGGTTCAAATCACCTCACTTGATGTTTAAACACGGTAACAGTAAACTGAAAAAGAACTATAAAGCTGTTCTTAACGAGTTTTTCCCAAGATATATAAAAATACTTGAAGATTATGAGACCTATATAGATGCAGTTTTTGTTGAAGGGCACACTTCATCTGAATACCGTATGGGTAAAAGTGATGAAGAAAAATTTAGTTTTAATATGGCACTTTCAGAAAAAAGAGCCAATGAAGTTGTAGGTTACGTTACACAAATCAACAGTATTATAATTCAACAAAGTAAAAATTGGATCATCAATGTATTTAAGGCAGTTGGAAAATCATCCTCTGAGTTAATTGAAAATGAAGATGGAACTGAAAACCGTGAACTATCAAGAAGAGTTGATTTCAAAATTAAAATAATATCGGATAAACAATAATGATGAAAAATATTATAATAGCTGGATTTACAGCTCTAACATTTAGTGCTTGTGCTCTTAGTGAGAACTCCATGTATACAGTTGTCCAAGAGTCGAATAAACGTGGCTTATTAAATAATCAAAAAGGTGTTGTAATTAAGTCAATATATGACTCTGTAAATGTATATTTTGATGATGATGGGAAGGAATTTGCACTTGTGGAATATAACAGTAAATTTGGGATCATTACAAGGGACTCAAAACTTCTTTTAAAGCCAATTTACGACTCTATCAAGCCATTCTTTAATGGCTTTGCTACCATATCCCTAGATGGAAAACTTGGACTTATTAATAACAAGTTTGAAGTGGTTCTAAAACCAAAATATGTCGAGTTGCATGAGTTTTATAATGACGTCGCTTACGTCAAAGCTACCTCTGGACTATATGGGTGTATTGACAAAGAAATGAATTTAAAAATCAAACCAATTTTTGATAGGATTTATATAGAAAAAGAAGGTTTTTCAAGAGTACTTAAAGATAAAAAATGGGGTGTTGTTGATAGTCAATGTAATATTATCGTAAAGCCAAAATATGACTATATGCATGAGTTTTCAAAAGGACTTGCAAAAGTAGAATATAACAAAAAGTTTGCCTACATTGATACAAAAGGTCAACTAATAACAGACCTAATATTTGATAATGGTGATGACTTTTACCAATAATTTACCTCTCTTTCATAGAATTATACAGCTTGTAAATAATTCTATGAAAATATTATAAAAAAATAATTTTAATTACAAATTCCAAAGTATATCTCCATCTTTTTTAGGAAAAATAATTTTACCTAAATGCTCCTGTCCCCTATAAACACACACTTTATAAAATTAATTATTTTAAATAATTTCTACTGAAACTTTGCCTTAACTTTCCTTCTCCAAATATTATTTTAGAAACAAAATAGAGACTTTTTTGATGTAAGATTAAAACAATAAGAATTATATTTTAGGAGTCAGGGATGGTATTACTAAAAATTAGAAATAGAGAAGGTGAAGTTCAAGAGGTTGAAGTTACTCAAAACATGAGTTTTGAGCCTGTTCGTGGGCAACAGTTTTACTTCAGTAACTCAGCGGATTCATACTACTTTCAATTAACAGATAATGAAGAATCAATTAAGTTAATCTTTAAAACAGGAGATGAAACAGTAGAGCTATATTTTAAAAATATGGCAACATTGATTCAAGAAAATGATCCAAATGGTCCTGGTAACCTATTGTCAGTTGTAGCAGTTGCTAACGATGATCAAGGTTGGGAAGAGATGAATGCTCATTTATCAGATCCTAACTTTGAAGGTGGAGAAATACTTTTAGAACTTAAAGCAAAACTTGCTGGTGCTGATGGTGAAGTTGATGAAGGTATCATTGTTGATGACTTTGGTGCTTTAGTTGAGCGTCTTCAAGAAACAGCAGCTGGTGATCAAATCATCGAAGGTTCTATCCAAAACCCTATTACTAATCCTACTGTAGATGGTGATAGTGGAAGAGAAGGTGGAAATACTGTTATTGAATCACGAGAAGTTGATCCAGATCCAGAACCAGAACCAGAACCAGAACCTCCAGTAATTACCCCAGATCCAGAACCTCCAGTAACACCTCCTGATCCTCCTGTACCTCCATTACCTGATCCTGAACCAGACCCTGAACCAGACCCTGAACCAACAGTAGTAACAGTAAGTCTAAGTGCTATTGCTTCAGTAAACGAAAATGTTGAAAGTATTGTATATACAGTAAATATTGATAAACCTGCACTAACAGCTATGACAGTTGTACTTTCAAATGGATTAACGGCTACCATCCCAGCCTTTTCCACAAGTGTAAGTATTGCAAAAACTGGTATAGATGACCCAGATGTTTACACTGATCCTGAAACTATAAGTGTTTCAATTACAGGTGCTGGAACAGGTGGATATGACTCTGTAACTATTGGATCAGGAGTTAGTACTGCTGTTACAGATACTATTGATACTACTACAATTACTTTGAGTATTGATTCTTCTGATGCTGCTGTAGGTGATACTGTAAAATATGCCATCTCAGTTGATAATGCTCCTCAAAAAACTGATTTAGAAATTACTCTAAGTAATGGTACTACTGTAACGATACCTGTTGGAGAATTTTCAGTAGATTTGACTACAACAGCAGTTAAAGAATTAAGTGTAAGTAGTACAAATACTGATGGCGGAAACTTTGAAAAGCTAGCTAGTACAACAGTAGCTGCAAAAAGTGTATATAATATTCAACTTGATACAAATGATGAGACAACAGAAGCAACGGGTGCAACATTAACTCATAATATAAAACTAGTTGATGAAAATGGAGATGCAATAAACTTACCTGTAGGTGAAACAATTACATTGACGTTATCATACACTGGAATAGCTGGTGTTGATGGAGTAGAAGATGCCGATTTTACTACAAAAACTACAACAGTAACAATTACAGGAGATGGTGGGAATACTTATGCTTTTGATAATACAGTTGCAGATGATTATTTAGCAGAAGGTACTGAAGGATATACTGTTTCGATAGCATCGATTGATTCCGCTCCTAGTTCTGATGTATACAGAATTGACTCTTCAAATAATAGTGCCGATGGTAAAATTATAGATGAAAGTTCAAGTGAAAACGAATCTGTTTATGTACAATTAACAACAAATTCGAGTGTAGGTGAAGCTGATGGTGCAAAATTAACTCATGACTTAAAATTAGTGGATGAAAATGGTGATGCCATTAACTTGCCAGTAGGTGAGACCATTACATTAACCTTATCATATACAGGAATTACTGGTGTTGATGGGGTAGAAGCTGCAGATTTTAATACACAAACAACAACTGTAACAATTACAGGTAATGGAACAAGTTCTTATAGCTTTTCAAATGTAGTATCAGGTGATATGCTTGATGAAGGTACTGAAGGATATACAGTATCAATTGGCTCAATCGATTCTCATAGTGATTATTTCGAAAAGATATCTATTGATTCAAATAATAATAGTGCTGAAGGTAAAATCACTGATATAGCAACAAACACAGCCGAGACAGTATATGAAGCAGGGATAGATGGAATAGGAACTGAGTCTTCAACAGATAAAGAAAAAGTAGTTAATGGAGATTTAAATCT
>Ga0209826_1000141_pt1 | contig 48574 bp, 41 predicted proteins | sample GOMGulsemesocosm_5_FD_184637 | JGI IMG/M metagenome (GOLD analysis project Ga0209826, IMG submission 184637) | Methane-oxidizing microbial communities from mesocosms in the Gulf of Mexico - GOM15C Gulf of Mexico (SPAdes) (version 2) | ecosystem: Environmental > Aquatic > Marine > Cold seeps...
CTTAGAGCATCGATAAGAATACTATGATCAATTTGTAACTGGGTTGTTGTAATTTGCATAACAAAACATGACGAGAAAAATAATACTAAATTATACACCACTAATTATTACACTTTAGAAAATGAGAATTTTTAATCTAAAAAGACTACATTTAAAGTTCAGTAAAATCATTCAACCTTCAATTTCAATCTATTTTAGTTAAATGAGGATTACTAACTGGTGCTTCTTTAACACCAAAAAAACTTCGATACATCGTTAAAAAGTACAGCATTCATTGCCAGCTTCTCTGAAAGTGTGTTGAATTTTAGATTAGTTGACTGTACCCTATCTTAAAGATATTAATCGTCCCAAAAGTTTTCGCAGTGCCACCCAGACTCATACACCACCTGAACAAATTGATCTTTCGCTCTTGAATAACAAAATCGTAAGCCGTTGATTTTGTTATTCTCTGATTGGTGGTCGTAAGTGGCCTAATTCGCTTCTTAGTAATATCAGTCCCGTCTCTTGGGGAAATATCATCCTATACGGGGATTACACGCTTAATAGAAAAATAGTTCATCGGTAAACAATCTCCTTAGCGCCCATTTACGGACGAATGTGCGGGGCGGTGTGTTCGGATACGGTTAGGAAAGATTCGTTTGAGACAGAGGAACTGGCTGATTCAGCTTGATCAGCCATTACGCAGCAAAAAATTAAAAAGGGCTATCACTTGTTTAAATCATAAATAATCTCCTATAGACTAAAAAACACTCATTTTCGATATTCATCAGGGTTTATTTGAAATTTATTTAACTTGTTATAGACGGCTCTCGTTGATATTTCCATGCAAGTAGCAATTTCACTGATATTGCCTTGGTATTCTTGCAACGCTTTTTTCAAGAATGCTTGCTCTACATCGTTAATAGCTTGTTCCTTTAGTTCTTTCCAGCTATTAGATTTGCATTGTGCTGAATTGCTTTCCAGCATTAACTCTGTGAGTTCTGATTCTGTCGTAAATAATAGGCTGCGTTCCAGGGTATTTTCCAATTCTCGAACATTTCCTGGCCAGTGATAGGCTCGAATTTTTTGCATCACTTCACGACTCACAGATTCAACGGATTTATTATGTTTTTGGCTTTTTCGTTGTAAAATTAATTTGACCAAACCAGGTAAATCACTGGGTCTGTCGTTCAATGCGGGTATTTCTAATTTAACCACATTAATTCGATAATATAGATCTTTGCGGAACAAGCCTTGCTCTACTTTGTCGAGTAAGTTGACGTTAGTCGCTGAAATAATCCGTAAATCAACATGTATTGTTTGTCTCCCACCAATTCTTTCAAGTTCACCTTCCTGTATGACTCGCAATAATCGGGTTTGAGCAGCAGGAGACAAGGAATCCACCTCATCAAGAAATAATGATCCTCCTTCGGCTCTTTCAAAAAAACCTTGATGAACTTCAACAGCGCCAGTAAATGCACCTTTCTCATGACCAAATAAAACACTTTCTATTAAACTTTCTGGAATAGCACCACAGTTAATAGGTACAAAGGGTTTATTGCAACGATCACTCATTGCATGGACGGCTCGTGCAACCAATTCCTTACCCACACCGGTTTGTCCTTCTATTAAAATAGTCGAGGAAGTAGGTGCAACAATCTCTATGGATTGTAAAACTTTTTTCATCGCTTCTGAATGAGCAATAATCAGAGGAGGCTCATTTCTTTTAATTTGTTTTTTACTTTGTTTCCGCCAGATATTTAGCATGCTTGTTTCTATGCGTGAATGCAACGCATCAAAATCTTTTTGGTCATAATTGTCATTTCTAATATCTCGATATTCAAGACCTTCTCTGCTTTTTGCCTTTTCTGTGTCTATGTGAATATAAACTTCACAACAACCATCATGTTTAGCAATGCTCTTAGCAATTTCAACTTTAGCATAGCCGAAGTTTCTAGCTGCAATGCCACCAAATACGCTGGATGTCATACCGCAGAGCTCAGGAAAATTCACAACCTTTTCACCAAAAGGGCAGCTAGTATTGTGCACAGCAATACTGTCCTGATTACTAGAACATAATGAAAAATTTCCACCGATGTTGTTTTTAAGGCCTAGTATCAACTCAATATAGCTTTCGATATCAAGAGCACTGTCTTTATTGTTCTTTTCAGAACGATACACTTCTTCAAAAAAACACCCTGCTGTTTTAGCAATCTGTTCAATAAGTTGCTGGCTTTGTTTTTGTCCCAATTGTTCGCTGGCATGCATTAACTCAAGAACAAAGGTTTGTAAAAAAATATTGGGGGTTAGATCGGAAAGAGAGAGTTCATTCATTATTCGTTTGTGAAGTTGTTTTTCTTTAATTGAATCACAACTTCAATATCGTGGCAAGAAGAAAAGTTATGTTGCTGTTTTTAATGAATATTTTTAAATAAAAAAACGGCATGCTCCCTGCTACTACTTTTCATAAGACAGGATGGCTTTTACTGTGTGTGTGTCAATAACATATATAAATCATCAACTTCCTGTTTTTACATCAATAAAACACTATAAAAACGAGGTTATAAAATGAGTGATAATAAACCCCTATTAGATCCACATCCCTTAAGTGAATATGTTGCTTGGGCGGGTAATCGTAATAAAGATCCTATTTTGGGGGTATTTAAAGACAAGATGCCTAAATTATCAGGTAAAGTCTTGGAAATGGCCAGTGGCAGTGGGATGCACGTAAATTTCTTTGCACCACACTTTGAACACTTGCATTTTCATCCTTCTGATAAAGATGAAGAGGTCTTTGACAATATTAAAAACCTCACTAGCGATCATTCTAATGACAATATAGCTGATCCCGTACATTTGGATTTAACACTACCTGAGACTTGGTTTAATGCCGGATTGCCTGCATCGTTTAAAGCTATTTTTTGTATTAATATTTTCCAGGTAGCGCCTATTTCAATTGCAGATGGCATGATGAAATGTGCTGATCATTTACTTGCTGATGATGGTTTTCTATTGATTTATGGCCCCTTTCAAGTGGATGGGCAATGTACAACTCAATCAAACAAACAATTTCACGATACCTTGAACTCTGCGGGGGTATCTGAATGGGGGCTTAAAGATGTGACAGATTTAAAAACCGCTGCTGCAAAACATGGGTTGGAATTAAAAGAACAAATCAATATGCCTGTTAATAATTTCTCGCTGATCTTTGGCAGAAAGTAACAACAAACTAATAATAAAAACACCAAGAGGAAATTAAAATGTCAAAAATACTGAATGAAGTTTTACTGGCTAACCGTGAATATACAAATGACTTTGATAAAGGTGATTTAGCGATGCCGCCAGCACGTCAATTTGCCATATTGACCTGTATGGATGCTCGATTAGATCCAGCAAAATATGCAGGTTTAGCAGAAGGTGACGCGCATGTTATTCGTAATGCAGGGGGACGTGCCAGTGACGATGCTATTCGTTCATTAGTTATTTCCTATAAATTATTAGGAACCCGTGAATGGTTTGTTATTCATCATACAGATTGTGGTATGGAAACTTTTACCGATGAAATTATGCGTGATTTGTTAGGCAGTAGTTTAAAAACATCATCCGTAGATGCCTCTGGTTGGCACGATTGTTGTGGAGGGCATGGATCAGCAGAAGGGAAATATATAGACTGGTTAACGATTAAAGATCAGGCGGAAAGTGTGACTGAGGATGTTATTAGGATTAAATCCAGCCCTTTAGTGCCCACTGATATTCCAGTTTATGGGTATATTTATGATGTTAAAACAGGCAGCTTAATTGAAGTACCATCAGCAACAGAAGAAGGAAAAGCGGTTTAATGAATCAGCAACAATACTCAGCGGTTGTTTTGGGTGTTGGGCCAGAGCGTGGCCTAGGTGCCACGCTTGCCAAACACTTTGCTAATAAAGGCTTTCATGTTTTTATAGCGGGTCGTAGTGAAGACAAACTGAATAAAGTGGCTCACAGCATCATATCAAATGGTGGAGCAACAACCGTTGTTCTTGCTGATGCGACTATAGAAGCAGAAGTGAGTCAATTATTTAAAATGATTCAGTTTAGAGGGTTACCTGTACATATTGCTGCCTACAACGTAGACAGCAATATTCCTGCACCTATTCTGGATACCAAAGTAGAAGACTTTACTCAGTTGTGGCAACAAAATTGTTTGGGGGGATTTTTGTTTGCAAAAGAAGCCATAACAATCATGAAGCCTAACCAACAAGGTACTCTATTTTTTACTGGCGCTACTGCTTCTTTACGTGCAAAACCACCTTTTACCGCCTTTGCCTCGGCTAAAGCAGGATTAAGAGCATTAGCTCAAGGTTTGGCCAGGGAATTCTCCCCAGAAGGTATTCATGTGGTACATGCCATTATTGATGGAGTTATTAAGGGCGATCGTGCAGAGAAACAATTTCCAGAATATTACAACAGCAAAGCAGAAGAAGGACTTTTGAAACTGGAAGCAATTGCTGAGACCTATTGGTCAATTCATTGCCAACATCCGAGTGCATGGACACATGAATTTGATTTAAGACCATTTAAAGAACCTTTTTAGGACAGAGTCATGAGTGAAAAGAGTAATTGGAAATTACAAGGAAGCTATTTTGAAACCTGTAACTGTGAAGTGGCATGTCCTTGTATTTGGTTGCAACCGCCCTCAGAAGGAGATTGCAAATTATTAGTCGCCTGGCATATAGAAAATGGTTATTTTGGAGAACTACTATTGAGCAACCTTAATGTTGCATTGGCTTGTTATGCACCTGGCAATATGAAAGAAGGAAACTGGCAGGCTGCTTTATATATTGATGAACGTGCTGATGACGCACAATTTGAAGCTATTACACAAATTTTTAGCGGTCAACAAGGTGGCCATTTAGAAATTCTGATGAGTTTTGTTAGCGAGGTCTTAGGGGTTAAAAAGGTCAAAATAGATTATAAAGTCGAGGGTGAAAAACGGTTTATGTCTATTCCCAATATTGCTCAAGTAGAAATAGAAAATATTCAAGGAATTACTGCGGGACATGCGCTTATTGGAAATCCGCCATTATGTATTGTTAAAAGTGATCCTGTGACTGTAGCTAAATCAAAACAATATCACTATAAGGATTTTGATAAAAATTGGCAGTTTAGTGACCGAAATGGCTTCTGTTCTCCTTTTACTTATGAACGCTAATTTTAGCCAATATCCATTATCAAAAACATTTGCTTTTCTTCTTGTTATTACTATTTCAGCATGGAGTTTTCTTATTTATCAATATTGGAAAATGACCGTATTGCCAATGTCTGAAATGTGGATGCCGCCTAATTCAGCAGATCAATGGCAATACAGTGATTTTATCTTTGTTTATACCATGTGGTCAGTGATGATGGCTGCCATGATGCTGCCGTCAGCAGTTCCCATGATTGGCGTATTCAGTAAAACCTGTCTAAAAAAATATGGTAGTGATGTACCGTATAGTCTTCTTTTTAGTTGTGCTTATTTATTGGTGTGGTTTTTATTTAGCATAGTGTTAACACTGATGCAATGGCAACTGCATAGTGTGCAATGGCTATCTAACATGATGGAAAACAGTAATGCATTATTTGCGGCTGTAATTTTTATGATTGCTGGAATATATCAATTTTCTGAGATAAAAGATGCCTGTTTAAAGCATTGTAGATCCCCATTAAGTTTCTTATTAAATTGTTGGAAAAATAACAAATGGGGCGCATTTAAAATGGGGTTTTCTCATGGGGTAATGTGTGTTGGTTGTTGCTGGGCGCAAATGCTGATTATGTTTGCAGTCGGTGTGATGAATTTAACAGCCATGATTATCATTACTTTTTTGGTTATTATAGAAAAAATTTGGCCTGGTAATAATACTGTTTTTAGTAAAGCAGTCGGAGTTTTTCTATGTTTATGGGGAGGAATGCTGTTTTTTAATTTACCTTCTATAGCTATTTAAAAAATGGAAACTACATTTCATTGATTGAAGCTTAACGTCATAATATTGAGAAATGAAAAATATAACACATTGATTGTTAAGTAGTTTATTTTTAAAAAAATGGTTTGATTTTTGCTTGGTTAGAGGTGCATCTTTAATTGACCATTTTTCTTGATAAAAATTTAATACCTAGATTACTAAAGTATTCTGGAATGATTACGAAACACAACGGATCATCCGTGGTAAATCAGTAAAAAATAATTAGCCACTATTAAATTTGAAAAAAAATTAAAGCTCAAAGTGATACGACAAATTGAAACGAAATTACGAAGGATCTGTGGTATTAGCCTGAGGTTTTTTTATGGTTACCTATGTGAAATGGCAACAGTCCCTAGTAATACCTCAATTATTATGATCCACCTGAAGGAGACTATTTTCATTACAGCGGTTCATTAACACCACCACCTTGCAGTGAAAATGTTAATTGGTTGGTTATGAAGACCCCGATAGAAGTATCTCCTGATCAGGTTAGTCGGTTTTCTCAATTGCTTGGTAAGAATGCACGCCCACTACAGCCACTAAATTAGCGAACCCCACTTGGATTCAAGTGATTTTTTCTGGACTCAATATTTATAAAAGGAAATTAACATAATGACTAGCCTACTTAATAAATATTCTATTACTACAAAGATAATAGGAATAACTATTTTTTTACTGCTTTTGATGCTGATTAGCTCAGGTTTTGCGATATTTTCCATGGCGCAGGTTGGAAACGAGCTAAAAGGTATTGCAGAAAAAGACATTCCGATGACTAAATTACTAACCTCAATTACTGAACACCAATTAGAGCAAGCTATTTTATTTGAAAGAGCAGCGCGTTATGGTGGCCTACTAAAAACAAAAGAGAGTGTAGCCAGTCATTTCAAGAAAAACCTTCATCATTTTGAACAACTCAGTCATAAGGTAACGGAAGAAATTAAAAAAGGTGAAGCTTTGGCAGAATCAATTATGTCTGATTTTAGCCATGGTAAAGAAGTCGCTGAAGAGTTTGCAAATATAGCTGATGTTCTTAAACAAATTGAACATCAGCATAATGAGTATGAGCAACATGCACAACAGGTTTTTATACTCTTGGCTCAAGGAAAAGAACATGAGTCAGAGCCTTTAATTGAAAAAATTGAACATGAAGAAGATAAACTGAATAAACTTCTAAAATCATTACTAACAGAGGTCGAAACATTTACCGAGCAAGCTTTGTTAAAAGCCGAAAATCATGAGCTTCATGCGATGCTGGTTCTCTCAAGTATCGTACTATTCTCATTACTACTTGGTATAGGGTTAAGTTTATCAGTTCTACGTTCCATTTCAGAGCAGTTGACTGAAATGATAAATAGTTTGAAAAAAATTGCTTCGGGTGATTTAACAGAAACCATTGTTATTGAAGGCAGTGATCATTTAGCACAATTAAATCAATCTTTAAAAAATATGCAGCAACAACTTTTAAAGATGATAACTACAATTCTTAGCACAACAGAGCAACTTTCGGCAGCAGCTGAAGAAACATCTGCCGTTGTTAATGAAACGCAAACGAACATCAAGCAACAGCAAACTGAAACAGATATGGTCGCAACGGCGATGAATGAAATGACTGCTACTGTTCAGGAAATTAGCCGTAGTATTTCTAATACAGCAAATGCCGCTACCAATGCAAATAATGAAACGAATGCTGGGAATCAACTTGTTGCCCAAACAAGTCAAGCGATACAAAGATTAGCTGATGAGATTTTAACCTCATCAGAGATAATTAATGAAGTTGAGTCAGAAAGTAATACCATTGGCTCGGTATTAGATGTTATCAAAGGAATTGCTGAGCAAACCAACCTATTAGCCCTAAATGCTGCCATTGAGGCGGCTAGAGCAGGTGAGCAAGGAAGAGGCTTTGCTGTGGTTGCAGATGAAGTGCGGACATTAGCTGGCAGAACCCAAACTGCAACAGAAGAAATCAATCAAATGATTATCAACCTTCAAAATGGCTCTAGAAAGGCTGTAAATGCGATGAGTAATAGCAGTGAACAAGCTAGGTTAGCAGTTGAACAAGCTAATCAGGCAGGAAGTTCAATTGTTACAATAGCAGATTCAGTAACTAATATCAGTGAAATGAGCGCACAAATTGCCAGCGCAGCTGAAGAACAAAATGCAGTGTCGGAAGAAATAAATCGTAATATTGTCAGTATCAATGATATTGCTACTCATTCAGTAACGAGTTCAGAACAAGTTGCTGAAGCAAGTCATGATTTAGCGCGTATGGCGACTGAATTACATGATTTGGTTGGAGGTTTTAAGTTGGGTAATGTGTGAAAACCTATGGCAACATAACTTATTTTATAGGGGTTAAACGGTTTCACAGCAACCTTCTGTAGCCCTTTGATACCAGTAGATAGAGTCTACCCCATAAAGGTACCTAATGTTGTGTAGGATCACTCTTGAAATAATAACTGCCTATGGCTGGCAACAATACGTGAAATCGTGGCTTCACTAACGTTATATAGCAGAGCCATATCTGCACCAGATTTCCTCCTTGAGATAAGATTGTCTGCAATATCTTTTCTTTGGTCTTTGCGTAGTGGAAAGTATGAAATTCATGAAAGAGTAAATTTCATTAAAATTCAATGACTTATAAAAAATACCATTGCATATTTTAAAATAGTTATTTCCGCTATAGATCAAGAATAGCAAAGGACACAGAAGGTTACTGTGACAAACCGTTCTTTTAGTTAATTAACCCAAAAATAGGGCATAGATTTTTATTCAAAAAAAGTATGATGTCGTAATATAAATTGGTCTCAGCATAGCTGTACAAAATAATACATTATCTTACAACAACTCTAGTATTTTGTAGTTCTAAGCTGTCAATATTTCGTGTTTCATTAAAATTAACTCTGTCATATAACACGTATATATATGTCATATAACACGTATATATATATGTCATATAAGGCCATTTTTAAAGAACACATAGATATTATCTATATAAGCAATTAATTACAATACCTTAATGATTATGGCGTATAAATTGCTTTATAACCAAACAATCATTTTGAGAATCAGGAATAATAATGAAAAGAAGAGATTTTCTGCGTGTAAGTACGCTAGGTGCAACTGCCTCAGCAATGGGGGGAGTAAGTTTGCTGGGCTGGGTACCTAGGGCTCAGGCGGCAACCATTAATAAAACATACTATATTACCGACGGATATATTGAACAACCTGACGGTACGGATGTCTATTTTCGTGGATATAGTGGTGGCAGGTATTCACTAAACATACCAGGAGAGTCATTAATTGTTCAGGAAGGTGATACGGTCAATATCACTATTGTGAACACCCTTTCTAACAGCCACAGTTTTGTTATTGATGGTTTAGTTGATTCAGGTTCCATTCGAGGAGGAAGATCTAGCAGCTTTTCCTTTGTTGCCAATAAAGTAGGTTCTCATTTATTTTACGATAAACTCAATGCACCGTATAACAGGTTAGTTGGGCTGCATGGCGGCCTTGCCGTGATGCCTCAAGCTAGTAGCAACGAATTATATGTAGGTAGTCCTCAATTTGTGCAACAGTATTTTTGGATTTTTAATGATATTGATCCTGTTTGGCATGATCAAATTAGACAAGGTCGTACACCAACAACAAAGTATATTCCTAGATATTTCACGCTTAATGGTCTGAGTGGCAGACCCCCTGGTGCACCTGGTGCACATGATCCGAATATTGATGCAATGACTGATCCACGTACTGCTTTACATGGGCATATTGGCGACCGCACTTTAATTCGAGTATTTAATGCTGGTAAAGCAGATCAGTCAGTACATACTCATGCAAACCATATGGAGTGGTTAACCGAGAATGGACAAATTCGCCCTGATATTTGGCGAAAAGATTGTATTTACCTTGATGCCAATAAAGGTGCGATTGATGTGATTTTCCCATTCCATGCACCTATGGATGCTTATCCTCCCGTAACGACAGGCACATTTCCTATGCATTTGCATACTGAAATGTCACAGACAGCTGCGGGTGGGCTTTATATGTTCGGTTCTATGACTGATATTTATTTTGAGTAAGCGAGAGAATTAAAATGTTTAAATTAAAAACTAGATTAATGGGAAGAATGGGTGGCGGTGGTATGGGTGGAGGAGACGGTGGCGGTGGTGGCGGTATGATGGGGGGTGCTTGCTATACATACCCTGCATCTCCAGCAACCCCAGGTCTTGTTAATCCAGACGTTTCCTTTAATAGGGGCATTTATATGAATGGCTCTATGACAATGGATGATGGGAATAGTGTCAGAATATGGGGCTTTACTGATGGCGATGGAGGCATGATGGGTGGTGGCATGGACGGAGGTGGTAGTTTCCCCTCACCAGCCATGCGTGTACAAGAAGGTCAGATCGTTCATAGCAATCTAAATGTTAATGGCATGATGTGGGTACATACTATTCATCATCATGGTATAGAGCCCAGCATGGAAAATGATGGCGTGGGACATATCTCATGGGATGTTGATGGTACATACACCTATCAATGGCGTGCATCAAGTGCCGGAACCTATTTTTATCATTGTCATACTAATACCGTATTACATGCAGAAATGGGTATGTATGGGGCATTAATTATTGACCCTAAGCCAAAACCTAATGACCCTGCTGGCACTAAACGGGCCTTTAAAGATGGTCCTATTTATGATTCTGAAGTTATTTGGGCAGTTGATGAAATTGATTCACGCTGGCATAGTTTATCGTGGGATGCAGGAACTTGTGGTGCAGATGTCGGATTAAATTTACTTGAACCTGATTACTTTATTATTACCGGTGTTGATGGCGCACAATCAGCTTTAACTGCACCGGGTATTTCTGCTACCGTGCAAGTGGGTGAACGATTGTTAGTCCGTTACATTTGTGCAGGATATCATCCACAAGAAGTACGTTTAGGTGGCTTAACAGCCGATATAGTTGCCTCTGATGGTCGCCCTCTACCTAATGCTGTGGCGGTACAATCATTTAGGGCTATATCAGCTGAACGTTATGACATGATTATTGATACTAGCGAACCTGGGGAATATATTGTCGAAATGGATATTAATGACTGGGTCACTGGGCAAACCTGGGGAACAGCAAAAACTAAAATAACCATTATTTAAGCAGTATAAGGCTAGAATGGCAGATTCTTCTCTTGCCATTCTAGCTTAACTTTTTTTTGATATATATAATGCGGAGTGTAAATGTGGGAATTAGCGTAACTCAATTAGCCATAATATTAGTCATTGTTGTGGTGCTTTTTGGTACCAAACGATTGCGTAATATTGGGGGAGATTTAGGTGGTGCGATAAAGGGGTTTCGAGCTGCTGTTAAAGAAGTAGAAGAAATAGAGGAATCAACCATACAACAGAATACCGGTCATATAAATACAGAAGCAACATTAAAGAATGCCGAATAATAAAATTTTAATGCAACTCATCTCAGCATAAAGTGAAACATCTTTTGTCTAAAAACCTACTTATAATTAAGCAAGTTTTTTTTTACTCATTACTTTTAATGATGAGTGCCTGTGATAATGCTATAGAAGCACCTGCTAAAACTGAAACCGCATTGGAACATGCGCGTAAGCATTTAGACCCCTCTTATGTTTGTCCCATGCATCCACAAATTGTTAAAGGAGAACCTGGTAACTGCCCTATTTGTGGCATGCAGTTAATTCAGCAACACAAGCCTATTGATTCACTAAACTCTATTGTGACTATAGATAACCGAATCATTCAAAACTTAGGAATTCGAACTGAACAAGTTCAAATAGGGGATATTCATAAACAACTAAGAGCTCTGGGTACAGTTGCTTACGATGAAAAAAATGTCTCTGAAATACGCGCAAGTACCTATGGTTGGGTTGAAAACTTGGCTATTCGCCGAGAGGGCTTACAAGTTAAACGGGGACAATTGCTGTTAGAACTATATTCCCCAGAATATCTTACTGCACAAAAGGATTTTTTAAAAGCCCAAAAGAAAGATCAATCCGGTATAACAAAAAGATACGCTCAGCGAACTGAGAGTGTTGCAGTGCGTGATTATCTGCGCTATTTACATATTCCCGATAGTGTACTCAATGAAACAGCACGAACAGGTAAGGTTAAGCATAGAATTCCTATTAATGCCCCCCAGTTTGGCCATGTTATTCAACATAATATACATAAACATCAGTTTGTAGAACAAGGATTTTTAATGTTTACCATTGCTGACTTATCCTCAGTTTGGGTAGAAGTTAATATCCCTGAAAATCAATTGCAATGGATTAAACGCGGTTTAAAAGCAACGATAAGGGTTCCTGCATTTCCAGGGAAATTATGGGCTGGTCGAGTTAATTACATTTACCCAGAATTAGATTTGACGACACGAAGCCTTAAAGTCCGTTTATCAGTAGCTAATTTTTCAGGTGAATTAAAACCTAATATGCTTAGCAGAGTGATCATTCATACTCAGCCTAAATCTAATGTCATTAAAATTCCCCGTGAAGCGTTGATTGTGACAGGCGAAAAAGAAGTGGTTATTGTCTCGCTAGGTGATGGAAAATTTCAAGTAGTCAACGTAGTTTCTGGTCTACACAGCCAAGGTGACGTGCAAATTATTTCTGGATTAAAAGAGCAGGATCTTGTTGTTGTATCAGGTCAGTTTCTAATTGATTCAGAGGCCAGTTTACAAGCTAGTTTTAAACGAATTAATAGCAAGTCTCACCATTAATTAGTATGTTAAATCACCTGATAAGCTTATCGATTAAACATAGAGTTGTTGTATTAATTATCACTTTCATTCTGAGTATTTGGGGTTGGTTTTCCTTACAACAAACAACGCTGGATGCAATTCCTGATTTGTCAGATGTACAGGTTATTATACGGTCAAGCTATCCAGGCCAATCACCTAAAATTGTTGAAAACCAGGTTACTTATCCTATTACCACAGCCATGTCATCAGTCCCTGGAGCTAAGGTGGTACGGGGATATTCTTCTTTTGGTGATTCTTATATTTACATAATATTCCAAGAAGGGACTGATATTTATTGGGCTCGTTCCAGAGTCCTTGAGTATTTAAATCAAATACAAGCTTCCCTACCTCGTGGTGTTCAGCCACGATTAGGTCCTGATGCAACGGGAGTTGGCTGGGTTTATTCCTATGCACTGGTCGACCGTAGTGGACAACACGATTTAGCACAATTAAGAAGCCTGCAAGACTGGTTTTTAAAATTTGAATTACAAAGTATCTCTGGCGTGTCCGAAGTTGCAACTGTCGGCGGCATGGTTCGCCAATACCAAATATTGGTCCACCCTGAACATCTAATTGCTCACCAGCTGACTTTAAAAAATCTAACCAAGGCTATTCAACGCAACAATCAGGAAACGGGGGGATCTGTCATTGAATTGGCAGAAGCCGAATATATGATCCATACCCAAGGCTATCTCTCTTCATTAAAGCAGATTGAAATGATACCTGTTAAACGGCTGGATACTGGCAAGGTTGTATTACTACGTGATTTGGCAACAATACAAATTGGCCCGGAAATGAGGCGAGTTGCAACTGACTTAGATGGTGAAGGCGAAGTAACAGGTGGCATAATCGTAATGCGTTACGGTGAAAATGTCTTAACTACCATTAATGCTGTTAAAAATAAATTAGTTGAACTGCAAAAGGGTTTGCCTAAAGGCGTGGAGATTGTAAGCACTTATGATCGCTCTGACCTTATTTATAAATCCATAAGCAACCTAGGTAGTAAGTTAATGCTGGAATTCATTTTTATTACCATGGTTTGTCTGTTATTTCTCTATCATCTGCGTTCTTCTTTAATTGCTATTATTTCTTTACCTATAGGTATATTAATCGCTTTTATCATTATGTACTGGCAAGGTATTAGTGCCAACATTATGTCTCTAGGAGGTATTGCTATAGCGATTGGCACAATGACAGATGCGGCAATAGTAATGATCGAAAACACCCATAAACACATAGAGCGTTGGCAGTCAAAGTATCCGGAACAACAACTCTCAACATCACAACACTGGCAGTTGGTTATACAGTCATCACAAGAAGTGGGTCCGGCTTTGTTTTTTTCATTACTCATTATTACCTTTAGTTTTATCCCTGTTTTTACTCTAGAAGCTCAAGAAGGACGTATGTTCTCTCCCTTAGCTTATACAAAAACTTATTCTATGGCAGCCGCCGCAATTCTGGCGGTCACTTTAATTCCTGTGTTAATGGGTTACCTCATTCGTGGACGAATACCCCAGGAAAAAAGTAATCCAATTAATTATTGGCTATCTAAAGGCTATCAACAGGCACTGCAATGGTTCTTATTAAGAACAAATAAGACATTGTTTTGTGTAGTTCTATTATTGTTTAGCTCAATATTACCTATATCGGGTGTCAACAGTATTTTTACTCCCGTGAAATGGGTAGTTAATAATCAATATTTAACTCAAGTTAACCAATGGCAAGAAAACCTACTAAACAGTTGGCAGACTACTTTTAAGCAAATACCTGTATTAGCCAGACTAGCAAAAGGTCTGGGTTCAGAATTTATGCCGCAGCTGTTTGAAGGTGATTTGATGTATATGCCCACCACATTTCCTGGTATCTCAATTGCCAAAGCACAGCAGTTATTGCAACAAAGCAATCAATTAATTAGCACACTACCGGAGATTGACCGTGTATTTGGTAAAGTCGGTAGAGCAGACACAGCAACCGACCCAGCCCCACTTAATATGATTGAAACTCTGATTAAGCTTAAACCACAAGAACAATGGCGAACAGGGATGACCGTAAAAAAATTGATTGCGGAGCTAGATGCTCTAATTCAATTCCCTGGCGTTAGTAATGCCTGGGTTATGCCTATAAAAACACGGATTGATATGATGACAACAGGGATTAAAACACCCGTGGGCATCAAAATTTCTGGTGAAAATTTGCAGATTATTGAAGAAATTGGTCGGAATATTGAAAATGTATTGCAGAATATAGCAGGAACCCGATCTGTTATTGCCGAACGAGTCACCGGCGGGCGCTATATTGAAATTATTCCTGACAGAGATCAATTAGCTTTTCTTGGTTTAAACGTATCAGATATTAACGAACTGGTACGTACTGCAATAGGGGGAAGTAATGTTGCTTATATCTTTGATGGAACACAGCGCTATCCACTCAACTTAAGGTTTCCACGAGAACTTCGGGATGATATAGAAAAATTAAAAGAATTACCTCTTATAACCGCATCGGGCCTTCTTATCACATTAGGGCAAATTGCTGAGCTTAAGGTTATTGATGGTCCACCTGTAATCAAAACAGAAAATGCCCGATTACATGGCTGGGTGTTTATTGATATAGACGATACAGATTTGGGGTACTATGTTCAGGAGGCTAAAAAAGCACTTGAAATGGCTGTTAACCTACCTTCAGGTTATTCTATTAGCTGGGAAGGCCAATATACATCAATGCTTCGTGCGGAAAATAAGTTATATCAGCTTATCCCTGTAACGCTAATCATAATAGTATTATTACTCTACTTAATTTTTCATAATTTCACTCAAGTAATCCTTGTTATGCTGACCTTACCTTTTTCATTAGTAGGTGGTTTTTGGCTAATGTTTTTATTTGATTACAATCTATCCGTTGCATCGGCTGTCGGTTTTATTGCGCTTTCTGGTATGGCGATAGAATTTGGCGTGATTATGTTGCTGTATATCGATAAGGCAATAGAGGAGCGGTCAATACAAGGTCGATTGAAAAATAAAAAAGATATGCAAGCGGCAATTATAGATGGTGCAGTTCAACGAATTAGACCAAAAGCCATGACAGTTGCAATCATTATTTTTGGCTTACTCCCTATAATGGTTGGACACGGCATAGGTTCAGATGTGATGCAACGCATTGCAATTCCAATTCTAGGGGGAATGATAACAGCACCACTACTTTCACTTTTTATTATTCCTGTTATTTACTTTCTTTGGAAAGGGCGTAGGTTGGAATGAATTCAAAATTAAATTTCCATACTAGTCAGTCAATTGTTAAATGACTCCAGAGGCTTCTTTAGGTCGATGGACTAAACCGCTCACGCGATAACTTACTAATTCAATTTCTCCTGCGCTAGAAAATTCAAACCATGGTCTAAAACATTAAGAGTCTTAGTTTGTCTAATTGAGTTACGGAATAAATATAGTTAAATCATTTTGGGGACAATGGATTTGTTTGTCGAAACAATAATTAAAGTAATAACCAGAAGTTTCAATCATCTTAAAGCATTGCACTTTTTACATTGATACTCTAATCTAAAAGCATACTAATTTTTTTACATCACAAGGTGTTAAAATTGAGCATCAACGATTATTATTCTCAGAAAAGCCAAGGTCCTTTTAAGTCTTTTATCATTAATGATTTTAAGCCTGAATTTGGTAGCAACATAAAGCAATGTGAGATTGCATATTCAACTCATGGTGTTTTAAATGAAGCTAAGGATAACCTTATTTTATTTCCTCATATGTTTTCAGGTACAAGCAAAAGCCTAGAATCTTATATAGGGAAAGATAAAGCACTTAATCCAGAAAAATACTTTATAGTTTTTCCTAATCAAATTGGCAATGGTGTCTCTACCTCATCACATAATACAAAAGACAAAAGCATTTCAATGGGAAATTTCCCTAAAATTTCCATTGCAGATGACGTAAGGGCTCAACACAAATTAATTACTGAACTCTTTGGTGTCACTGAAATAGCATTGGTTTTAGGTTGGTCTATGGGAGGGCAGCAGGCTTTTGAATGGGCTGTACGTTACCCCGATATGGTTAAAAGACTAGCCCCAATTGGTGCTACTGCAAAAGCCTCTTCTCATAACTTCATTTTTATTGATGCTGCCATGCGATGCCTAAAAAATGATCCAGCATACAAAAATGGTTTTTATCAAAATTCAGATGATTTAGGTCTAGGCCTATGTCACTTAGCTCGTCTATTTGCAATGGTAGGCATGTCAAAAGAATTCTATCAAAATGAAATGTGGTCAAAAGCAAAATTCAGTTCTCTTGAGAATTTCATGACTAATTTTTGGGAAGCTTGGTTTAAGCCAATGGACGCAAATGCCTTATTATCCATGTTATGGAAATGGCAACATGCTGATGTCTCCAGAAATACAGAAAATGATCTAAAAACTGCTCTTAAGAAGATTAAAGCGGTTGTCCATAATATGCCTTTTGAAAAGGATATGATGTTCACTGAGCCTGAATGTCGTATTGATTCAGAAATGATATCAAACTGTCAGCATAGCCCCATACCAAGCCCTTGGGGACACTTTTCCATGTTTGGAGTATTTCAAGAAGATTTTGTTTTTATTGATAAGCAAATAAGAGAGTTACTTCAAGTACCCGTTTAATAATAAGGTCGATATACGGCTGACTCTATGTGTATAACGAGACAGATAATTCAGCATAAAATACTTTATCGCATGCATCTACAAGCTGTTTACAATTCATTGTTTTCATATCTTTTATCCTTTGTTGAATTTGATAACCTTTCATAAACTACATGCCAGATAGTTTTTTTGTTAATTTATAATTAGCATGATTGACATTTATAACGACCAAAAGACAAGGTTTTCTCCAAACACCTATTTAAAATGGGTATACTTAACTTACATAGTTAGAATACAGTCGCCAGCCCCACCCCCGCTTGCATCGTAAATAAAGAGAAAATTATGTCACAACATAAATCCGTTTTATTTCTATCAGTTTTATCCTGTTTTTTTATTTTATTATCAATACCTCCATCTTATGCTCAAGATGATTTTTCTGAAGTAGATTTATATTCTGAAGATGATATGTTATTTCAAGAAATTCCATCTGTTTATAGTGCCTCGAAATATGAGCAAAAAGTAAGTAAAGCACCAGCATCTATAAGTATTGTTACTGCCGATGAAATACAAAAATATGGTTATCGAACTTTTGGTGAAATAATTTCCAGTCTGAAAGGCTTTTATACTACTAATGACAGAAATTATGGATATATCGGCTCACGTGGCTTTGGTTTACCTTCAGATTACAACACTCGGTTGCTATTATTAATTGATGGACATAGATCTAATGAAAATGTTTATGAGTCATTTGGCAGTGCTGGGGCTTTCCCCATTGATATTGATAATATAGAAAGGCTTGAAGTAGTGCGTGGTCCCAGTTCTTCTTTATATGGCACCAGTGCCTTTTTTGGTGTCATTAACATTATTACTAAGCGTGGAAGGGATTTAGACGGTACTAATATTACAGCATCTTATGGCAGTAACGACAGCTATAAAACAAGACTTAGTTATGGCAATCGATTTAATAATGATTTGGAAGTTTTCTTATCGGGTAGTTTTTATGATACTCAAGGTGATGACCGTTTTTATTCAAAAGAATTTGATGATCCATCTACCAATAATGGTATTTATGAGGATAATGATGAAGAACAAACTAAAAACTTGTTAGCAACCATCTCCTATAAAGACTTCACTCTTCAAGGCTCATATGCCGATAGCGATAAAGATTTACCTACGGCATCTTATGGCACAATTTTCAATCACCCAGATGCAAGTACTAACGAAAGAATTGGTTACGTTGATTTAAAATACGATCATACTTTTGATAACCAGCTTAATGTAGTTTCTCGGCTTGGTTATAATTATTATCGTTACAGCGGTAAATATCCTTACGACTATCCACCCGTAACTATAAATAAGGACTTAACAAAAGGGCAGTCATGGTTAGCAGAACTTGAATTAAGCAAAACCTTGTGGACAGATCACCGTGTGACTTTGGGGGCTGAATACAAAGATAATTTTGAACAATTTCAAACTAATTACGATGATGAGGTTTATGTTAATTCTGATGAAACATCCTACCGATGGGCTGTTTTTTTACAAGATGAATACAGTATTACTGATACATTAACTTTAAATGCAGGTATACGTTTTGACAGCTACAGCACTTTCGGTGAAACATTAAACCCTCGTGGCACACTGATTTATACACCTTTTGAAAAGACTGCAATCAAACTATTGTATGGGCGAGCTTTCAGAGCACCTAGTGCTTATGAATTGGATTATCATGATGCCAGTCAAACAACAGCTCCTAGCGAAAGTCTACAAGCTGAGGAGCTGGAAACTCTGGAATTGGTTTTTGAACAATATTTGAATAATAATTTACGAGCTGAATTAAACTTTTTTTACACCAGTATTGATGACATTCTTTCTTTAGTTACTCGTAGTGATGGGTTATTACAAAACCAAAACACAGGATCAATTGAGTCCTTTGGAACTGAAGTTCAACTTGAAGGTAAATGGGAAAATGGTTATCAAGGTCGTATAAGTTATTCTTGGCAAGAAACAGAAAGTAAAACAACACATACGCGATTAACCAACTCTCCTGAGCATATGGTAAAGGTCAATCTTATTGCTCCGATATGGTCAAATACTTTTTTTGCTGGGGTTGAAACTCAGTATATGAGTGGTAGAAAAACCACTTCAGGTGGCAATGTTGGCGATTATGTAATAACAAATTTAACCTTATTTAGTAAGAATACATTGGTCAAAGGCTTAGACCTTTCTGCTAGTGTCTATAATGTGTTTGATGAGAAATACCTTGACCCAGGCTCAGAAGAGCATACCCAAAATGGTATTGAACAAGAAGGTTTAACTTTTAGATTCAAAGCTGGTTTCAATTTTTAAAGCCAATTATTCTGATGTTTAATAAGCCCCTACCACTTTGTTGTATTTTGTCTCTGATACTGTTATCAGCGTGGGGAATGAACTCGGCTGAAGCTAATTCCACAAAAATACTAATAGTATCTAATACTAAGGCCAATGCTTATCAACAAGTTATTGATAGCTTTAAAGCAAAGCTGCCTAATGGTGATTTTAAAGTCCATTATTTGTCAGAAATAGATAATAAAATGGAGTTTATTGATTCTGAAATCAATGCCACCAAGCCTCAGTTAATTTTCTCACTTGGCGTAGCTTCAACAAAAATTGCTATGCGAGCAACTAAAAAATTACCTATTGTCACTACAATGGTTGTTAAATCACATTTTTTTCAGCAGTCATCAAATGTCACAGGTGTTATTCTTGCCTATCCTCTAGGCACGCAATTTAAGTGGTTGAAGAAGTTCCTTCCTAAATTTAATAACATTGCGATACTTTACAACCCAGAAGAAAACCAGAGTAACGTCAGTGATGCAAAAAGAATTGCAAAAAAAATGGAATTAAATATCACTGCAATACCTGTTGATAGTCCAAAACAATTACCCTATGCTCTGAATCAATTAGAGAAAAATATTCAGGTGTTATTAGCAATTCCAGATCGCATCACCATGTCGCCAAAAACAGCACAAGCGATTCTTTTAGCTTCTTTTAGGAACAGAATTCCTATGATTGGTTTAACTGACAACTGGGTTAAGGCAGGGGCTCTCTATGCCTTAAGTTGGAATTATGCTGATATTGGTAAGCAATGTGCTAACCAGGCTATTGCACTGATTAAAGGGAAGTCAATTAAATACGTCCCTATAGCCTTTCCAGAAGAGATTGATTACGTTATTAATAAAACAATAATGGAGCGGATGAGACTACCTTTATCTGAGTCATTATTGACTAATGCTAAGAGAGTATTTGAATAATGTGGCTAAACAAAATTTCAAATAAATTTAATCTCCTCTCCATCTTTTTAATTCTGTTAACCGCTTTTGGAACAGGTGGTTTTATTGTTTGGCACCATCAGACTGATACATTAAAAACTTTCAATCAACATGGCCAAGAATTGGCTCAAATGTTAGCAAAAAATATTGAATATGGTGTTTATACAGAAAACCAACAAACCTTAAGACAAGTTACTCAGGGTTTACAAAAAACACAAAATATCGCCTATATCGCTGTCTTCAACAAAAATGCCAAAATTCTTTTTCAACACATTTATAAAACAGGACTACGAGCACCATTTTTAGGTAAGTCCAATACAACTGACTTATCTAATAGACTTCAACTTAGCTCATATATAGATCCTGATAATAAACAACAATATTTAGACATTATTGTTCCTGTCTTTATTGCAGAGAGTAACTCTAGCGTCTACGATGTTGAGGTTGAGGCAGATATTATTAACCTAAATACAGCTAATACAAAAACTGAATTGATTGGTTTTTTACAAATTGGTTTAAGTAAACAAAACATTTATCAACGGTCACAGCTTTTTATTCTAGAGATTCTATCTGTTTCAGCAGCTATTGTATTTATAGGTATATTACTCACATTATTATTAACTCGCCGTATTACCTCTCCTATTAACACGCTAGTACAAGCAACGCAGTCAATTTCAAAAGGACAACAAATTGGCTCAATGAAAGTTAAATCCAAAGATGAAATGGGGTTGTTAGCTAAATCCTTTAATCAAATGGTAAAAGAGCTAAATAAATATCAATCTGAGGTTAAACATCAACACGAAACACTAGAGAAAAAGGTTGTAGATAGAACTAAAAAATTACAAATAGCAACTGATGATGCTAATGAGCAGACCAAAAAAGCAGAAAATGCCAATAAAGCAAAGTCACTCTTTCTATCCAATATGAGTCATGAGCTGAGAACCCCCTTAAATGCAGTAATAGGCTATTCAGAATTAATACAATTAGAGAATGAGGGGGCTGATCAAGACTTACTTAATGACTCTATTAATGAAATTAATAAAGCAGGCAGGCATCTACTTTCACTGGTTGATGACATACTAGACTTTTCAAAAATTGAGGCCGGAAAAATAGAGCTTGAAGAAGTAGAATTTGAAACTGCTCATCTCTTAAGCGAAGTAACCTCTCTGTTTTCTCAAGATATTAAAAATAAAGGACTTACATTTAAAACCCTTTATTCTGATTCAATACCTCTCTATATCAAAGGTGATTTTAAACGGATAAAGCAAGTATTAATAAATTTGATTAGTAATGCAATTAAATTCACCTCTGAAGGACAAATTTCATTACAACTGTCGTGTTCACAAACCTCTGATAACAATCATTCAATATTTTATTTTAAAGTAATTGATACGGGGATTGGTATTTCTAGAGAGCAACAAGCTATTATTTTTGACTCTTTTTCACAAGCCGATATTTCAACTACTCGCACTTTTGGTGGTACTGGGCTAGGTCTTAGCATTGTTAAACAATTGGCGGGGTTAATGGGAGGAGAAATAAATTTGGACAGTGATATAGGTCAAGGCTCTACGTTTAGTTTTACGCTACCCATAGATCTTGTATCTGAGATTGACTTATCTGTTAATAATCACTCTAATGATACAAAACAGTTTTCTGCCAATATTTTAGTTGCAGAAGATTTTCAGTCTAACCAGATGTTAATCTCACGTTTTTTAGAACATCACGGCTGCTCAGTTGATGTTGTCTCTAATGGACAAAAAGCTGTTATTCATTTCAAAAAAAATCATTATGATTTAATCTTTATGGATTGTCAGATGCCTACGTTAGATGGCTATGAAGCTACGCGGTTAATTCGGAAATATGAATTCAGTAATAACACCCCACCAATTCCAATTATCGCTTTAACTGCTCACGCATTAAAAGAAAATAATGAAAAATGTTTACAGGCTGGAATGGACAGCATAATCACTAAACCCTTTAGCAGGCATGACTTATATCAGTCGATAGAACAGTGGATACCAAATCATTGTGTTATCAATAAAGAGAGTTGTTCTTTAGATACCCATTCAAAAAGAAATAGAACTAAAATGATCTATAACTCAAATACTATTGAGGCTATTGACATAAATTTCTTACAAAATAATTTTGACTTTACTTATCCAGAAGATCAGCTATTTATTAAAAAACTCACAGTTATTTTTCAGGGAAATGGAAAAAACATCTTAGATAAACTTCAGCAGTCAATCGTACAAGAAAACTTTGCAGAAATAAAAGGCTATGCACATGATTTAAAGTCAATTTGTGCAAACGTTGGTGCTTTTACATTAACTGAGCAATGTAAAACCATGGAGCAACTGGAGATGCCTGATTTAATTGATAAGGCATTGAAGTTGTTTGAAAAGATGGAAAACGAATTTATTCAAGTCATTAACGATTTAGCGCATATTAATAAACTTAACGATTATAATGGAAAAGATCAATAAGATTAACTCGTCCACACCGCTTGTACTTGTCATTGATGATGATAGTTCTATCCACTTATGGGCTGAGCGATTTTTAATTCCTGCGGGGTTTATGGTTATCACTGCATTATCAGGGAAAGAAGGAATCGCTTTTTTTCAACATGAACACCCTGATATTGTTTTGGTTGATATTAGAATGCCAGACATGAACGGCTTTGAAACATGTGAACAAATTAGACAGTTACCACGAGGAGAAGAGCCACCTATCCTAATGATGACAGGTGCTGAAGACACTATAACTGTCGAACATTCTTTCGAATCAGGTGCAACTGACTTTGTAGTAAAACCAGTTAACTGGGAAATTCTCATTCACCGTCTTCGTTATATGGTTAAAGCCAATAGTGATCATCAACAATTACAGCGTAGTGAACAACGATACCAAGCCTTGATCGATAACACCCCTTTTTGTGTCTATGAAATTGATGAATCAGAGCTGATACAATCGATGAATAAAACAGGTCTAACTTGTTTAAAAAGAACTGCATCAGAAGTCATTAATCAACCTTACTTAGACTTCATTATCCCTAACAGAACAGAAGATATAGGACAGTTTTTAAGTAGAACATTTAATGGGGAGGAACTACCTAGTTTTGAGCACAGCAGAGTTAATGAGGATGATATTTTATGGTTTCAAACGGTATATACATTAATAACAGATAAGCAAAAGAGAAGTAAGAGAGTTTTAGGTATCTCTCAAGATATTACTAAACGAAAACGTGCAGAAAGTGCATTGCAGGAACATAAGCATATGCTTGAGGCTATTTTGAACAATACTTCAGCCGTTGTATATCTGAAAGATTTAGATGGTAAATATATTTTCATTAATCATCAGTTTGAAATGTTATTTCATATTACTAATGATCAATTGAGAGGTCAGACAGATATTGCTGTTCATCCTGAAAAAATTGCAATTCAACTTAGAGAAAATGACCTCAGCATCATTGAGAAAGAAAAAAGCATTGAATTTGAAGAAATTGTTAAACAAGATGATGGTTTGCATACATATATTTCTGTTAAATTTCCTTTATTCGATCATCAAAGAAATATTTATGCGACTTGTGGTATTTCTACCGATATTTCAGAACGGAAAAGAGCTGAACAAGAAGTCCAAAGTCTTGCTTTTTATGATCCTTTAACAGAGTTACCTAACCGACGACTATTGCTAGACCGTATTAAACAGGAATTAATTGTTGCAAAGAGAGACGATCAATACGGTGCTATTATTTTCTTGGATTTAGATCATTTTAAAGCATTAAATGATTCAAAAGGCCATCAAGTTGGTGATGAACTGCTCAAACAAGTTGCATTTAAGTTAACTAACGTTTTGCGTAAAGGTGATACAGCAAGTCGTTTAGGTGGTGATGAATTTGTTATTCTTCTTGCTAGTGAAGAAAGCCCCCTTATTGAAATAGCTGACAAAGCCTACCTAGTTGCAGAGAAAATTAAAAAAGCTATTAACCAACCTTATTTACTGGAAGGAAGTGAACACTTTTTTTCAACCAGTATTGGTATTACTATTTTCCCAGATTCTTCAAACAGTCCTGATGCTATTCTTCAACAAGCTGATACTGCTATGTATCTATCAAAAGCAAGTGGCAGAAATGCAATTCACTTTTTTAAGCCATGTATGCAAGAAGCCGCTGACAAACGAATTCAACTGGAAAATGAATTAAGAATAGCCATTGATCAGCAACAATTTGAACTATATTACCAACCCCAAGTAAATGAGCATGGGGAAATGACCAGTGCAGAGGCATTAATACGCTGGGAACACCCAGAAAAAGGACTGGTTCACCCTAGTGATTTTATTCCCATCGCCGAAGAAATCAATATAATTAGCTCTATTGGTACTTGGGTTTTGGAAGAGGCTTGTCGTCAAATAAAATTATGGGAAACATCTAAGCTAAGTATTCGACATATCGCTGTTAATGTCAGTGCTAATCAGTTTAAACAAGACACTTTTGTAGATACGGTAAAAAAAGCTATACGTGATAATAGTATTTCTGCGAATAGTTTGGTAATTGAGTTGACTGAAGGTGTTGTGATCAATGACATAAACGATACGATTCAAAAAATAGAAGCTTTAAAAGCATTAGGTATCAGGGTTTCAATTGATGATTTTGGAACGGGGTATTCATCATTGTCATATTTAAAAAAATTACCAATTAGTCAATTAAAAATAGATTTAAGTTTTACTAAGGATATTACTAATTCAAAGGATGACCTAGTGATTGTTGAAACAATTCTTTCCATGTGTAAACATTTGGGATTAGAAGCAATAGCCGAAGGTGTTGAAACCAAAGAACAATTTGAATTATTAAAACAAAAAGGTTGCCTCTATTTTCAAGGTTTTTATTTTGGACACCCTTTACCTGCAAGTGATATTGATAGAATGTAATTTTGTTAAAGGCTGCTTTTGGCTCAGAGTGTCCCAAGGTGATATGTAGTGAGAATGGCGCGCTAGAAAATAAAGTTTTTCAATCTAAAAGACTACATTTAAAGTTCAGTTAAAATCATTCAACTTTCAATTTCAATCCATTTTGGTTAAATGAGGATTACTCACTGGTGCTTTTTTAGCACCAAAAATCTTCGGCACATCGTTAAAAAGCACAGCATTCATTGTTGTTTGTTTTTTATGCCCCTTCACTTGATATTTAACAACGTTTAACCCTTTATCATTTCTAACATGCCAATTCTTCTTTAGCACTTTTTTCTGAATAATAGTCCAGTTATAATTCTCTTCACCTAGAGTTTTGGCAAAATCCTGAAAAATGCCAGGGGTAATTAGAATTACCCCTTCATCAACAGTATGAATTCGAGCTTTTGCCTGATTGGTCTTTAAACTGCCATTCTCAATTCCTTTTTGCAACCATTCAAAGAACTGAGTCACTTGATCCGTTTCAATACTCTTTATTTTAGGCTTAATTTCAGGTTTTATATTATTGGATCCAATGCAGTATCTATCCATTTCATCAGCAGTAGCTTGTTCGGCTTCACTCTCTTTACAATTCTCTTCATTAACCGAAGGCAAAAAGGCTAATAAATCTAAATCATCCTCCAGCGATGTGGATTTTTTTTGGATTAAGGGTTCCAGTTGTTTATATTCAACTTTTTCTAGTAATACATTCTCAGCCTCCCTGCCCTCATCCTGTTGTATTTCCCCTTCTAAACCAGCAGCCTTTACAGTTAGCTCATCATTTTCTTCAAGTGCCTTAACCTCTGCAACAACAATATTGCCTTCAAAATCATTTGGCTTTTGTGTTGGGTTAGTCCAAATTTTATGGGTAGCGACTTTAATCAAGGTAAGATCATGGCTCCATCCCTCCCCTTCAATAGCTGCAGACCATATGGCTTTTTCTCCATAAGGAATAATCACGGCATGTTCTTGCAATATATCAAACATGCGGCCATTTTTAGTGGGAATACCTGTATGCCCTTCTTGTATTAATTGATCTCGTATAGCATCGACTGTTCGTTTGCTGACTAACCAACAGTCATCACCTTTTATCCAGCCTGCGGCTCCATTTCTATTTAACGGCAATTCACCTTCCATCAATAAATAACGTAAAGCCGTTAACATTTTTTCATGTAAAGGTTTGGTTTTAACCGTCGGCATTATGCTGTTATCTGCACCTAAATTAGCGGCGACAGATTTGCTATCTGCAATGCTAACAATTTCACCTATGCTCGATGCGTTATCCATATCACCCGATAGACAAGCCAGCCAATTTGAAAAAACCGTCTGGTCATTACTTATCCACTTCATCCCGTTACAAGGGATTATTTTATTGATCAATAAAGGGGATGCTTTTTCATGCAATTTATATTGTCGGTTACGGATAAATTCTAAGCTATACCATTCCCCCTGCTCATCGATAAACTTATTCCAGGGTTCCCAGTTGTGCTGGTGATGGTTTTTATCATAGATTGTTATCACTTGATCAACAGCCACTTTGGCTAGGTCATGACAGAGTACAGCGATAAACACCGCGTAAGTCCATAGATCTTGTTTTTGGGAGATTTCTTCTGCTCCTCCCGTTTCTGATAACAGATATGATCGCCGTATTTTTAGTGCAATCACGCAGACTTCAAGCGCATGCGTTAACATTCCCCCCAATCCTGCATGATGATGAACTTCAGATGCCGGTAGTTGTTGAACAAACCGGGCATAGTTTCGAATAGCTGTCAGATAAAAACAATCAAAATTAGTAGATGACAATCCTGCTAATTCATTAATTTGTGTGATCCGACCAGAGTGCTGTTCCAATAACTCGTCAATAGTCTTAACCAGCAGTATCCCTGGTACATCAGGTGTGGCTAATGGTTTTTTATGTTCAGCATTTACCTTAGCTTTGGGCTTAAACCATTGATCAAACATGCTTAGGTGGCATTAGCCAGTGTAGCTTCATTAATAATGGCATTTTGAAATTTAGATTCCATACAGCCTTTAAGCTGTAATTTAATAGCTGCAGTTTGCTGTGGTCGAATATATTTTAGAACAGAGGGTTCAATACGTAACTTTCGACAAGCCATATCCCAATAACTGGAATGTAAGCCTAATAGAATCGTTGTGCCACAATTGGTTAAAAAGTCTTCAGAAAAATGAGTGGGAGATTGGGAAGCACACCATAAGCCTAAGCCAAACTTCCGCCCTTCTTTAGAAATGATATTAATCATATTATCTCTATCATCAGTAATGAATTTATGCGCCTCATCTAAAAAAATAATATGCTGTAAACTCGCTTTTACCCCTGAATCACGGCATTGCCTAAAAATAGTTTCTAAACGCATCCTTACGAACATCACTTGTTCATCATCACTCAAATGTTTTATTTGATGACAACGCCCGTTAGCATTTCCAAAAGGCGGTGGATTAGGGCGGAAAATACCTGCAGCATTAAGAATATTTAAACGTTCTAAAACACTCTGCAATACATCTTTGCTGTTATATTTCATTACATCACTGATTTCACGGCCTGACTCAATATTATCAATATAAGCCTCAAATTCATTTTTGACTTTTAACTTAGCCGTATCCAGTGCTTTTTTGCTTTGTTCTAACTGCTCATCGTGAGTCGCTTTATGATGTTTATCTAAAACCCTATTTAACTGAATCGTTAAATGATTGACTTTTTCTAAGGCTAAAACAGCTATAACACTGCTCCCTAAATAAAGCGCTGTTAATTTTCGGTCTGCATAACTGAGAAGATCATCCATAATGGGATAATATTGTCTTAGTTCTTGATAGTCTTGTTGATCAATCAGGTTTTGTCTGATCTGCCCTGTAATTTCTTTTTTCTGCCAGGTTTTTGGATCACCATCATCACAGCCATTAATTCTGTAGACATCATTAAGTAAATTACGCAGTGCGGTTTCCTGCTTTGAGCCTAATTTTCGACTGGTGGCATTAACCATGTTAATAATTTCATTAATACGCCGACGAACACCACCAGAATGAGGATCAGGGTTTAAGGTAAGCAGGTTATAGCCTAATTGAGTGGATTCTGAATACAGTGCTGAAACTGCATTGGGTTGCTCTAATTCATTATGGACATCAAAAATATCGACTTCTAGATTTTGCTGTATGGCGCTTTTAATTAAGCGTTTGGCCTGGTAGCTTTTACCTGTTCCAGACATCCCCGTTAATAAAAGATGACCATTTATCAATTCTTGCGTATTAATGACTACATTCTGACGAGTCTTTTTTTGTCTATACAGATATTCATTTAAACCGAAAATATGCTTCAAAACTGACTCCCTTTCACTTCCTTAGTCAATCATATTCAAGCTATGCTTACATTGTAAATAATAAACCATTAATGAGTTTACATAGGTTTATTAAAATCAAGTTATCACATGTTGTATGGCAGCATTGTCAGTAGAATTGTTTGGGTTCTAAAATATCGTTATAGAGTCCAGAAAGATTAGGTTTGGGTTTGGAAGTATCACAAACAATCCGAATTTCCATGGAAAGGCTGAGGCTGTAAGCTGTAGAGCTAAATGTGTAGAAAGATCATGTCCATTTGCTAGTACTTGTTCCATACTAAGTGTCGATATCTAAATTGGTAGGCATAGTGAAAGGTAAGTCAGCAATTCAACTGTCTAAACAATTTCCCTACCTTAAAAGCAAGCAACTACTCCAAATTAACACCACTTACCTTGCAAACATTCGATAAAAAGCCGCATAAAATACAATATATAATATTATTATCGGTTCAGGAAGTAACGATGATATTACAACTATTCTAACAATAAGCATTTGAACGTCGTATTCTTAAATATAAAAAGTCACATTACTTCATAAATCATGACACTATGAATGCAAAACAATTTAATACCCTAATAAAAACAGTTAAGATTGGCAAGTTAGTCGGTAATGCCCGCTATCTGCACATCAGTGCCTTTAATGAAATCACACCAGAACTCAATGACTTCATTCACCTAATCGCTAAAGCATTAAAGATTCCTCAGAATGACTGGAATATCATTAAACTAAATACACGACAATACAGATTATCTTATCTAAGCTATCCGCAGTTTTACTCAGACTCCTATCCTGCTCTACACCAAAGCATAACGGTTGACTTAGATAACAAAACACAAAAACTAGGCAACTATGCTGACACAGAAAATGCTCCAATTCTTCACCGTAAAGAATTGTTCATATCAAAAGACAATGAACTCTATGATGAATTTGTCAGCATTACTCAAGAGGGTGAAGCCGCAGGTCTTTATAAAAACAGCCGCATTATCGGTTTTAAAAAATCATGGGAACGTATCATTAAACAAAATGGCTATGAGCTAGTCGATGGTCGTTTATTTAGGGCTACCGCTGTTCTTGATCCTACCGAATTGAATGAAGCCACTATAGACCTCTATAACACCCCCTTTGATTCTCAAGACTGAATTGGTTGATGATGAAGATTACTGGACAAGAGAACAAGCGAAACAAAGCTTGTTTGAATCTATTGAGATATTTTACAATCGACGACGAAGGCATTCGTATTTAGGCTATATAAGTCCAAATGAATATGAGCAGGCTGCCCTTTAGTTAATCCATCCATTAAAATGGGGGTGCCTCACTTTGACCCCAATGTCATTAATCAACTTTTAAGTTAAGTTGCTCATGTTTACACAAGGGGAAAGGCCAAATTTGGTGTTTACCTTCAACAAATCTTACACAATTTATTGTCCACTCTTTTGGAAGAGAACCAACAATTAACATTATTGGGCGAGGACATTTTGATGTGTCGGTTAAAGCTATATTAAGCAAAGTTTTTTCATCTCGACGGCTTAATTTTGGCTTATGTTTTGGATGTGAATGCCAATCACCTAAGTAACTAATAGTTGCGTTATGTTTAAAATATAATTCTGCCATCATTTCTAACTGAAAGGATTGATCTGGTTCAAAACTATATTTTTTGTGCTTAGCTCTCGATCCCGCTGGAATTAAGTGCGTAATCACCACATCATTAGTTTTTGAGTAATATCCAAAAAATGCTCCTCCTGTTTCAAGCGGAAAGAAGCTTTCGATCTCAAGTAATATCTCATCAATTAAGCCTTGAGCGATCCATACATTAGCCATTTCTGTATACTAATTCCTTCCATTTGGGGGCAATAGGGATGTCATTTCCCCATTGTTCTAATATTGCTACATCACAACCAAAATTTCCGTATTTATTCTCTTGCAATAAAGCTATAGCTAAACGCGTCGTCATGATAGATATAGTATCTAGATCAAACCCCGTCCCCGTAAATGTTGGATGAAAACAACCTTTTGGCTGTACAAAGTCTTCTACCTCAGTAGCTATAGGTGGTACAGTCCCACGACCATAGTCCATATTGAAATCTAACCAAACATCATTTGAGTATGATGCTGGTGATTGACCTACAATTCCGCCCCATGCTCCATTTGTAGCGCTACTCCAGACATAATCTATTTTCTGTGTTTTGCAAAGCTGGGCTAAATATTGATTTACATTTAGCATTGCCGTGCAATCAATTAAAACATCAGCATCATTTAAAATTTCATCTAATAAAATTTTTTGGATACTGATCATATTTCCTGATGACTTTTCTTGTAGTGGAAACGCTGAACCTATCTCAAGGTTAAATGCATTAGCTTGGATATCTAAGTAATTATTACTTAATATATGAGCAACAGCTTCTGATTTAGCCATTCCGATATAAGATAAGGCCATTAACCAGCGTTGAAGGTTTCCTGCCTGTAAATAATCTTTATCCACTAATTTAAAGTTTTTTACTCCTGCTCTAGCTAGCTGCCAAGCAACGTGTGAGCCTAATGCCCCTAAACCAATGATCACTACTTTTTTCTCAGACAATCCAATAAGGTTAGGAGTTCTTGCTAGAAGGTATTTAGGATGTATGTGATCTGATTTAACAAGAGCTATGCTCTCTCTTTTCCCTTTATCTTTCCAAAATCTTCTTACAATAAACACCCAATTATAATCCATCTTATATCTGGTTGTTTCTTCTTGAAAGCATACCGCAATAATATCAATTTTTACTTGCCCCATCTGGGTAAATATAGGGGTTTTCATTACAGGGTATTCATTTATTGCTTGGGCTAACAGTTGTTTGCCATTTGTTGATTGTATTGCCGTCTTTAATTTTACCCATCTAACTTGAAGTTTTTTTGGAAACCTTTTGTGGTAGTTTGATTCACTTGTAAAACTAATATCGTTGTTATTTTCATAGGCAATATTAAAGCAGCCTTTAATAGCTTCATTATATTTTTTTATGTCGTTTAATGTTATTTCACCACGACCACTGTTACTAGTTGGCGGTTTTTCGTTAACAGTTATTATTACAGAATTGCCTTCAGTTTGAAATTGTCCGCTTGGTTGATAACCTTCAATTTCATTTTCATGCTTAGATAAAGTATCTGGATTCTTATGGATATAATAAATTTCTTTGACCTGATTTTTAATTATTCCAGCCAATGTATCTTTTGATATATCCCAGCTATTATGTTTATCAGCAAATAAACACAAGGACTTTCCAAAAGGCTCCAGGTGCCTCCCTTCAGGAAAATTTTCACATTTAATTTCAAAAGGAAAATACGGATAACTATCCGGATAACGACAGATAAGGTTTAACACTTCACCTTCTATTGGATAGCTAACATTGATGACTAGATACCCTTTAGCCCTTTCATTTTCATCTATTTTAAATGAAACTCCCATAACTACAAGGCGATCGATTTCGCCTTGTAGTATAGATGGCTGTGTATTGAACCAAGTATCCATTCTAGCCTACAGGTCTTGATGGTGGGCGAGGAGGAGTATCAGGTCTGCCGGGGTTATCCGGACTATTACCAGGGTTTTCAGGTCTACCTGGTGGTGTGTCTGGTCTATTGCCAGAGTTGTCAGATTTACTCATGGATATAATCCTTTTTAAAGTTAAATTAATTTTTTTCAGCTGTGACGCTATGCAATCATAGTATGACTTATGATTTGCACGTATCATAATACAACGTGCCATGACTGTCAATAGACCTATCACCTATCTTTAATAAGTATTGCTATATGCGTTTATTATTGGTTACTATATACATATAAAGTATACGTTATAGCGAGGCAGCTTTGAAAAAATTCACATATGATGCATTGATAGAAAAATATAATACGCAGCGAGCGGAGCGCTTTGCGTATATAGACTTTGTGTTACGGTTCCTAGGAGGCTTAAACCGTTCAGACCTTCTGGATTTTTTTGGAATTGGGGATGCCGCAGCTTCGAAAGAGATTACGGAATATAAAAAATTATGTGAAAATAATGTTGATTATGATCGTGTACTTAGAAAAAATGTAATCTTACGTGACTCCTTTGAACCACTAATAAATTTGGATGCAGAAACTGCTCTAGGAATGTTAGCAAATGGTTTTAATAAAAATAAATTATATGACCGACCAATGCTACCCTATCAAAGGGTTGGAGCAACTCCACACCATTTAAATACGGATTTTGTTAGTAAAATAACAAGAGCTATTTATTCGAAAACAGCAATTAAATGTAATTATATTTCTGGCAATAGTAATAACCATAATGAAAGAACACTTTTACCCACAGCATTTTTCTATGATGGGCAATCATGGATGTTTAGAGCTTTTCATCGAGATTCTGCTAAAGGAACAGGAAACTTTAAATGCTTTGATTTTTCTCGATTGCTAAATGTAGTTGAATGCTCAAGTGATGCTGCTAATTCTTCTGAAAGGTTACTTCAAGATTCTGATTGGCATTTACTTGTTCCATTACAATTAACATTGCACAGTACATTATCCGAATATAAAAAAGCTACGTTAATTCAAGAGTTTGGATTAGAGGCTGATCAAGATGATCTTATAATCACTGAAAAAGCAGTGTTAGTTTACTATCTGAAAAAGCATTGGAAAATAGATGTAAATGACGTACCTAGCAGTGTAGGTAGCTATAATTTTCATTTGAAAAATGGTAATACTTTAAAACACCTACATTGTATGGAAAATGTATTTAAATACCACTAAAGTAAGAGAATTAAAGGGACTCTTCCCTTTAAAGAAGGAGCGTGCCAATCTACAGCTATGCCATTAGTAGCCCGCCCTATTTTCCTAAGATCCTTCACTATATCCCCAGCGTGGCAATAGATGAAATCATCAAAAGTAAGTATTGGATTAATCAACCCTAAAAGCCCCGATAATGTTGGCTCAGTTATGCGTACAGCGGGTAACTATCAAGTAGATAATATTTTTTATACAGGCACTCGCTATCCACGTGCATAAATAAAATGCAACGCTTCCCTTTTATTACTTGATTCCCTTAATGGGAATTTCATGTACAATACCGACCAAGGGAACTACTGACGAAGATCATGAAAATATCGGGGCGTAATAAGTTAATCGATTTTTATCAAAAACATGCCCAAGCAAAAAAAGCATTAGAAGCTTGGTTGTCAGAAGTTGAAAATGCTAGTTGGAAAATGCCCCATGATGTTAAAAAACGTTATGCAAGTGCAGACCCTATTTTAGATAATCGTATTATCTTCAATATAAAAGGCAATCATTATCGCTTGGTTGTAAAGATACGTTATCAAAATAGCATCGTTCTCATTGAGTGGATTGGAACACATGCTGAATATAGTAAGAAACGTTTTTAGGGGAATGATAATGACTCATATTAAAATCATTAAAAATAATGAAGAACATGAACAGGCATTAACTCGCTTAGAGTTCCTTATGGATGAAGATCCGGATGAATTTTCTATTGAGGCTGATGAGTTGGATGTTTTGGCTTTATTAATTGAGCGCTATGAACAGGAGATGTTTCCTATTAGCGCTCCCAGCCCTATTGAAGCAATAAAGTTTCGTATGGATCAACAAAATCTTAACCAGAAAGATTTAATTCAATTTATAGGTTCTGCATCAAAAGTATCGGAAGTGTTAAGCGGCAAACGTAAACTCAGTCTTAATATGATCCGTAAATTAAGTGAGGGTTTAGATATTTCTGTTGATGTGCTGATTAAAGAGCCTTTGCAGAAGAAAGTGAATACAACCGAAATAGACTGGCACGCTTTTCCTTTGATAGAAATGCGGAAACATGACTATTTTGATGGTTTTACGGGTTCAATTCAGGAGCTTAAAGAATATGCCGCAGAGAAGGTCGGACAGTTTTTGTCATCCATCCATAACGGATTTGAATTACAGCCAACATTACTACGAAGTAGCGCCCACTTACGATCTAACGATAAAGAAACAGATGAATATGCTTTGTGGGCTTGGCAAGTACGTGTTTTACAAAAGGCTCAAGTAGAACAGCTACCTTGCTATGATAAAGAGATGGTTGATCAGATATTTATGCAGCAAATTGCTCAGTTATCTTGGTCTGAACAAGGCCCTTTACTGGCTGTAGAATATTTGAATCGTGCTGGAATACATTTGATTATTGAGCCACATTTACCCAAAACATATTTAGATGGTGCTGTTTGTATTCAGGTTACTGGAAACCCTGTTATTGCATTAACATTACGACATGACCGATTAGATAATTTTTGGTTTACATTAATGCATGAGTTATCCCACATTGTTTTACATCTAGACAATTGTGAGTCTTGGTTTATTGATGATTTAGATGCTGAAAGTGCAGATAAAGTAGAGCGTGATGCTGATTTACTTGCATTGGAGTCATTTATCCCTACTAAGGTATGGCAGGATAATTACCCAAGTGATTTATCCTCTGTAAGAGCATTATCACGCACTTTAAATATATCGCCTTGTATTGTTGCTGGACGCTTAAGACATGAGGAAGACAACCATATGTTATTTGGTCGCTCATACCGAGACAAGGTAAGAAATATTTTTAATTAGTGGCTGCCATCCTTCTTTAAAGACAGCTAAACAATCTCATTTGATGGGGGTATTGTATTCCCCTGCAAGCATTTAGCCCTCCCCTACAAGAAGGGCTTTAACAGCAACTATCCATCAAACCAAAGTTGATAAACTACTCGCTTAATTTTTCAAATAAGTTTCCAAACCTTTCTTTAGCTTAGTCTATTAAAGTGAGCTAATTATCAAGGGCAACCCAAAAATAATTCAGCTGGACGCACAATTGGCGTACAATAAAATACAACTATTGGAGACCTTCATGCCTACCTCAGAAACCATTAAACAAGAACGAATGCATATTCGCCTTGATACAGTATCAAAACAGAAACTGGAAAAAGCTGCTAGTTATAGCCACAAGAAACTATCTGAGTTTGTACTTTCTCAATCTTTAGCTGCTGCTGAAAATATTATCAGTGAGCATGAGCATATAACTTTATCTCAGCCTGACTGGGATTTGTTTTTAGATGCACTTGAAAACCCACCTGCAAAAAATGTAAAACTTACTGAAGCTTTAGCCTTACATAAAAAATCAGTTGTTCGTTAAAGCATGCAGTTAACAATTAATTCGCTGAATACAGCTCATCTTCGGAAAACCTTTGATTGTGGCGAATCGAGTCTAAATACTTATCTACACCGTTATGCCCGTCAAAATATAAAAAACCGAATTAATAGGGTCTTTATTGCTTCCCCTGTTGATGCTGAAAAATCCATTGTGGGTTATTACACTTTAAGTGCGGGTAGCATTAGTACTGAGGATTTACCTTTAATACAAAAACGCCACTTACCTAACTACCCTGTTCCTGTTGCTTTATTAGGTCGGCTTGCTGTGGATAAGCAATATCAAGGGCAGCGTTTAGGTTCTATTTTGTTAGCTGATGCGGTACAGCGTGTAGAACAAGCCAGTGAGGTATTGGCTGTTTATGCCATTGTTGTTGAGGCTTTAAACCCTTCTGTTGCTGGGTTTTATCAAGATTTTGGGTTTATACCTTTTGCTGACCAGCCTTTGAAATTGTTTTTACCAATGAGTTAACTGTATAAAAACTAGACAATCTATTACAGTGCTTGGTATAACAGAACTTAATTGAATTTGTTCACATACTTATCCACAGATTCTGTGGATAAGTAAAAATTACAGGAGATGAAAATGGAAACATTTTTACTCATCAGTGCCATTGTGGTGACACTGACTCTGCTAATTGTTATTCATCGTCTGAATATCAATCTCGCTCGCTTTATGACAACTGAGGGTGAAGCCTATCCTAATGGACATGCTATCCATTTTGTAAATGTTGCTGGAAAGTGGTTAACCTTTATCGGAGGTATTGCGACCTTTCCTCTGGTGATGGCTTTGATCTTTGTACCTAAAGCAAGTGCTGATTGGGTTTCTACATTGGGCGTGATTGGTTGCTTGGCATTATTTGTAGCGGCCCTACTCTTAATACCAGCTTGTATTGGTCAATGTTTAAGTCGTAAAGTTAGTTTAAAGCGTATTGTGATGAGTTCTTATCATGTCTTAGCAAAGAAATATTTTAAACTGGCTGGTTACAAAACTATTGGCTTGATTGTTGGATCAATTCTGCTTGCCCTGTTCGTGCCTTTTATTGCTGATTTATTAGCCTTTCTTGTTTATATTGTTGGCTTTGTGGTTGCGGCCCGACTTGGAATATTGAATGATCAAGAAAATGATGAATCCCTTACTTTCTCAAAATTTTATAATTATTCTACTGGGAAGTGGGAAGATACTCCTGAAATAGGTGGAACCTATCTGGATTAATATTTCCTCTTCACATAATTTCATTCTAATTATTTTATCCCCTTAGTTAGACCAGTCTTTGCTGCACTGACTCCCCCACTACCACCTTTTGAACCGGCTGATTCAGCACCTCTCCTCATTTCTTTTGTTGCATTAGTCATCTCATTACCCACCCTATGCCCAGCCCAAGTCAACAACCCAGACCAAAACAGCGGCGTTACCACAAATAACCCAGCAATCACAAAATCCACAATAAACTCAACCACCATATTGTTTTGGGTTAAATCCAGTCTATACCAAGTGGGTTTTATCGCATCCATTAGATTATTATCCAACCAATGAGACACTGCCCATAGTACGGTCCAGAATTTCACTGAAAAAATGATAATCGACATAAAAATCATCTTGCCGATATTGTAAGATGAAAACACAAAGTAAAAAGGCATCAGCATATAAATCATCATCAATACTGCTGCCTGAATAATAGGGGCTGCAGTTTTCATGGCATACATTGCTGGATAAAATGTTGTGGATTCTTTTAGCACTCCAATGCTTGCAGCTGCTGAATTAACCATGTTGGAAAAACTAGTATCATTGTAGGCGTTTAAATTCCGCAACCCATCAAAATTGGTTTTTTCCCTACTGACCAGTGTTTTAATGGCAATATCTTCTGCTTCGGCTTGAGTTTTTCCAGTCATCTTGGCGACTTTGGTTTTAAAGTCAGTCAAAATAGAGCTATCAATTTGCCCTGCTAATGCATCTCTTAATCCGACCTTCCCTGTATGGCCTTTGCCTGTCCACCATTGTTCACAGGTGGGTTTGCCATCAACGGGGATATACACTTTGGGATCATATTCCAGGTCTCGGGTTTTATCATATTTAAAGCCCGGAATTTCGGTACTGGCTCGCTGCTTTTTATATAAGTCACCCAGAAAATAACTTGAACCTAACCAGTACAAGTCATCTTTTACCAATTTTTTTGGATAGGGTAATTTATTATCCAGAAAGGTCGTCATCGCGCTGTTATAACAATCTTTATGAAACAATTGTAATTGCCTTCTTAAATGCGGGTCACTCACTCTGGCATTATTCATTTTAAATGATAGCAATCGGATATCTGTATGACACGGAATACCTAAAATAGCGGCATCATTAAAGCCACCGGTAATAGATAAAACCGCATACCACCAGATAGGGATTTTAACCGTGCCACCGCCTATTGTCGTTTTGGTAAAAGTAGTATCATAACTTGTGCCTGTTTTACCTGCTTTAACAGCAGCAGTTTTTGAACAAGCCTTGGTGTAGCTCATGCCATCATATTTGATCGTCATAAACGGTTGCACGGCCAACACGATCACCGTAAACATAATAAAAATATCAATTTCAATGCGCCGTAATGAGGTGTTTGATGCATCCTTGGCTTCCTGACTTTTAATGGGTTCGGCGATATTACGCAAAAACATACCGACAAAGGGCATATAGGCAATTCCTGTATCCAGGATAATATCCCAGAACACGCTGTACATATGCCAGCCAAATAACGTTAAATACAGCTCCAAATATGTTGAAACACTCATTACACTGTCTCTCGCATCGCTACATTGTTAACAAATTCAGTCAAAATACCTTGTGATAATATGACTTCCATCACCAACAACCATATAGCCATTCGCCAACGATATTCCAACATGCGGTCCAATTGCGCCTTATTCATTCCAGCCCATTGTGCATATAGGGTTGACCATTGTGGCCATCCAGCGATTAAGGCCAAAAACAGCAACATTCGCCAGAAAAACAACCAGGGTTTAGCTGTTGTGATAAATTTATCAACTGATTCCAGGTTGGTATAGGCATAGCTGATAATTAATCCGATAATGATCAGCACAGCTAATACCATCGTCAGTTTTAATGACACTGTAAATACCTTTACCCCCTGTTGTTGCGAAGTTTTCATTATTTCACCGCCGCATCTTCAATTAGATTTTCTTCATTGCCGGCTCCTCGTTGCTGGGTATAGCTACGATTTTCATGCTGTTTTTTTAAATCTAAAATAAGTTTAGGGGTATGAGATGCTAGTTCGGTATGAATCCGCCGTTCGAACAATACATCATTAATATCTCGATCCAGTTGTAAAACAGATTCCTTGATAAATTTATGGGCTTCAGTTTGTGATACATTGGGTTCACGTCCTCCTGTAATTAACATACGCCGAATCATCAATGCTTTTTCTAGCACTTTAGACATAGCGGCTTCCGATGCTAATTTACTGGCTGCAATGGCTTGTTCGCTAGGCCCCAATACGCGTATTGCCTTAATAACATCCGCATTAATCAATACACTGTTACTGGAGACTTGATTCAGGTTTTTAAGGCTGAGCGTTGATTTCCCTGATACCAATTTCACAAGGTCTGTTGCTATTTGTGTATTCTCTTTTTCAATTTTAGGCAAAAGACCGTGCCCTGGGGTAGTTTCTACTTTGTGATTATCGAATGTTCGGATATAGACATCACCCAATACATCAACCGCCCATTGAGATGCTTGATCTGGATCTTTCCATATCTCGACCATTCTAGGGGGTACACTGCCCTTAGGCACTTTAGGCGCTTTGCTTTCATCGGCTTTCCGGTTGAGCGTCAGGTTATACCCGGCTTTCACTACATCATAGGTCGCCTTAATCGGTGTTTGAGATTTTCCACCGGCTTTTTTACCACCAATCCATGGCATTCCATTTTTACCATTATCTTTTGCCACATTCTTCTTGGCTGTATCGACACCCACTTTGGAGCTACCATAACCCTTGTTCCCCATTTGGACTTTCCAGTCGATGGCCTTTGATATATCGGTCCAACCTTTATAAGGGTTTTTTCCCTGTTTGATTTGTTCTTCATAATTTTCACAAGTCTTGGTTGCCAGCGCTATAGTGGCTTCAGCACGAATTAAGGCATTTTGGAATAAATCATATAACCCCGGGTCTATACGTTGCAAGATCAATGCAGGTAAAGAGCCAATTGCAGAGGTTACCGCTCCCACAGCCCCTGTAATCAATTTATCTTTAGTCCCTTTTAGACCGTTAATCGCATCAGCCACCCCTTTTACCGGATCGAAATTTCCACAGCTGTAACCTAAGCCGTACTCATAAGAAGCATCCAAAACATTGGTTTTAACGCCTGCATTTGCAGGCAAAGAAATGGATCTAGCTCCACCAATCTGGTAATAGAACTCGCTATTATTACTGTTAGCCAATGGTGCTGAATAACTATACCCACTGCATAGTATTAAACAGATAAACAGTACTTTATTCATCAGTATCACCTTAATTTGTTTTGATAGGTGAGGGAAAAGGCATAAAATCAATTACAATCAATGCGCCATCATCAATTTCACAACAGGTATAAGGTCGCCATAAGGCATGCCGGTATTCTCCATTTTTGGCAACACGCCCTCCTCCCCATCCTGTTTTATCACTCGTATCATTAACTCCAAATAACAAACAACTTTCCAATTTTGGTGTTGTTGGCTGCCACCAACCTTCTTCATTACTATTCAATATTAAAGATGATGGAGACCAAGTGATTTTATGGTCAGCAACAAAAATGGAATTCCCTAAAATAGTCTTGTATACATGAGGCTCGCCTTTACGCGTAATAAAATCCCCTACCCTTTGTGCCACCACAGCAGCAGACTTAGGTTCAGAATGTTGTATTGTCCATCCCGTTCTTGGATAAAGTGCGCCCCAAGTATTTTTTGGCCATACACCAATTTCCTGTATACCTGGAACCAATGCAGATTTGGTCAATATATCTAATCCACCATAACGCCAAGAAGGAATATCTATTTTCGATGAAAAATATTGACTGCCCGCTGAAGTATTTGAGGGACAATAAATCTGACCCGTCAGCGGATGGCCATAGGCTTTGGCATCTTGATAGATCAGATTATTATGGTTACGGTTGCCCGTATCACTACGTACTTGATCTTCTACCCGGTCAACACCCTGCTCATTGGTGATACTGACTATGACATCAGGATTAAAGTGCCCATATTTAATGGTCACATCAATATCACAACCAAATGAAGTACACACAATCCAGATGCAGACACCCACCACTCGAAATTGAGTGCATTCATCGGCAGTCACTGTTGTGGTTAATAAGCAAAGACATAAACAAGCGATACGTATGCTTTTAGTCGGAAAACTATTGATAATCATTACTTGGCCTTCCATTGCTGATAAAGGCGTAACGCTTGAACTAGGTTAGTTTCACCGTAGACTACAGATTCCCCATGATTAAATACCACCGCTGGATAACGAGTTAAACCATATTGAGTACTAAGGGTGACCGCTTGATAAGCTTGAATGAATTGTGCTTTTACTTGCTTATCACCCATTTTTTTAAATCGCTGCTGCAGTACATTTTTTGCAGCATTCTGATTATTCGGTAAATTAGCGCCTATTTGAGCAACTAGCCGTTTGCCATCATCAAGGTTGTAAACCTTAACTGATAAACCTTGTTGTTGGAGTGCCTTAATACCTGTCACAGGGAATGAATCACTGCTAACCACCTCAATAAATAGTTTGTCCTTTGCCTGCAATTTAAAACTAAACCCCAGCGTGATTAATGTAAGAAAAAAATAGAGTGAGAATTGGCGCATTACTCCCCTCCTCTATTTCGACTAATTTCCTTAGCTACATATTCAACCGCCTCAAGCTCTGTACAACCATGCTCTCTCATCAACTCATGTCGCCTGGCTTTTTCATCTTTTTCTGTCATGGCCAATGCTAAAGCCAAGGGGGGTGGTACGTTTCTAAATAACATTTTCAACTCATCAGTTAGCATCACCCCTTCGGTATATTGTCTGGGTGATTTACGTGCCGCTAACAGCATGGTTTTTTCTTCTTCCGTTAAGTCTTTAAACCGTGCGATTTGCTCAACTTCTTCTTTAGGCATCACTAAACACATCCACCATTCCAGCATGTTGAGCATTTTTTTACTGGCATCAGGAAAATCTTCTAAGTTTTGAGTAGCTATCCAAAACCAGGCTCCCAACTTTCGCCACATCTTGACGATTTTAATCACATACGGCGCTAATAAAGGATTAGTGGTAATAATATGACCTTCATCGGTAATTACAATGGTGGGCCGATCATCATTTTGGTGTTGCTCCACTAGATCATGAATATGATTCATCAAACCAATGTAAGCCACCGTTAACTGATCTTCATAACCTTCACGGGCTAAGATTGCCATATCGGTGATAGTCACATCCACATCAGGCCAGCGTGTGCCAGGTCGATTAAAAAAATGCCCGGCTAAGCCAGTACAAAAAAGACTGAGTCCATCGGCCATTTCAACCGCTCTTTCTTGACGCTTTTCTAATAGGTCAGGCAAAGTTCTTAAAGCCTTTGCTACATCTTCGGTTAACACCTGATCTCGTCCAACTTCAAAAACGGTCTTAGCCGCTAGCAATATAGCATTGCGTATCATCAGCCTATCCGCTCGCGTCATCCGGTCATCTTCTCGCTGATCCCCGCCAGTAATCATAATGCGAGCAGCAATTTCCATTTCCCCTAATAAATCGCGTGATTCATCTTCTAAATCTATTTCTTCATCAACAATGGATGCGTCTAAATCATCGTCATCAAGGATTTGAGTCATTTCTCCTTTCTTCTGAACTTCATCCAATAGTTTTAAGGCTTCACTGAAAGGCGGTAAGCTGACATCAGCATTGGGTGCCATCGTCACCTGATTGACAGTGAGATCTTTAGATTTTAAATACTGCCCCAGTAATCCAAATGAATTGCCAGCTTCGATAATAAAAATCCGTGGTCTATAAATAGCTAGCATTTGTAAAATCAAGTACACCAAGGTAGCCGATTTACCCGCACCCGTCGGGCCAATAATTAAGGCATGGGCATTCTTTTTTCGGTCATGAAAATTTAAAGGATCAAACACCAAAGGTTCTGCACCCCGATTAAAAAACAATAAGCCTGGATGCCCAGTCCCCGTAGATCGTCCATACACAGGGGCAATATTAGCAATATGTTTAGAAAAAATTAAACGTGAACGCCTAGCATCCCGTTTATCATGTTCTGGGGAGTAAGCCATTGGCAAATTACGGATATAACTATCTAAGGCTATCAGATCATCTTTTTCCATGATTGGCTGAATGCTGTTTGATAATAAAAGAGAACTCAGCTCATTTATTTTACGGTGCAACTCTGGCTCATCATTTCCTCTAACAAAAAAAGCGAGTTGCACAGGAAATAATTTATTACCTTTGGCTATTTCCATAATAGCTTTTTCTGCATCACTGGCGGCTAATTGTGCTTCTGGATAATCCCCGACTGAACCCCGTTGCACCAAGCCTAAATGATTACGCATTTCATCTTGCGCTTTTAGAGTAATGGTCATCGATAAAATGGTGTCTTCAGGCATCCTGTCAAATAGGGCATAAATATGTTCACCCACTTTCCGTTCTGCACCAAATAAACCAATATCAGGCAACCGCCTTAAAGATTGAACGGTCACTGTTTTATGCGGACGTTGATCAAACCACCAAATCCCTTTTTCCTCATCAGAATGAGGCATACCCAGCATTAATGACTCTGCAAAAGCATAACCAAACGGCATTTCTTTATCACCTGGATAGCGTGCTAATTTTAACAATGCATTAGTATCACCCCCCGTAGACATTGGATTAGGATTAAACCAGCGAAACATCCATTCATATAACTCCTTACCTCCACATCGTCTGGCTTTTATCCCAGCCGACAATAAGGAGGTTGTTAGTTTAGAAACGGCATCATTAAGTTCATCTTCGGGTGAAATATTGTGATAATCATAAATTGCTTTTGTTGGCTTTCTACGACGATAAAGTGTTGCTCTGATAGTTCTTCTTTGTCCTCGCCAGGCATTCCCTGTTACCAACTTATCTTCAAACAAACCACCAGGTTTTGAAATAACATTTAAATGCTCAGCTAATTCTGCAAGGTAAGCCTGTGTTAATTCACTCCCCTGTGCACGTGGATGAACATAGTCTGTGACTTGCTTTAAGGTGCTTGATAAGTCTGGCTCATCTTGTAAGTAAAGCTGAAATACCCAAGGACTTTCCAGTTCTTCAGGTAACGAAGTCAGTACGGTTTGTAATTTATCGCGTAAATCAATTAAAAACTGTTCGGTTCTGGCCTCTGATCCCACTGTACCAATACGAAACAATGCACCGACACTAAAGCCATCATCCAGTAAAAAACTCTGTGTTTTAGCACTGTATTCAAGCCATGGCAGTAAATTGGTAAATGAGGCAGGTCGTTCATAAATTTTTCTGATACGTGCGGTTGTTGGCGCATTATCAGTTACTCTTCGTTTTTGTTGTGTAATATCTGCCTTGTTTACTGATGATACTTTTGTTGAAAAAATACTCATTAATACCCCTCCACTAATTCACCAGGTAAAGCATATTCAACCTGTTTATACAGCGTAAAAGCAGTGGAATAACCTGGCACAGGATGTCTCTCCCTCTTGCTGAGATGAGGAAAAATATACATAACCAAGGTTTTATTTCTTAACCTTGGGAATATTTGCTGAATTTCATTATGTGCAGTTCGGGTATAGCCTAATAAGTCAGTTTCATTATCAAGTCGGTTATGAATGAGTCGCTTACTTTGCTTTGAAACATCATGGCTATTTGGCTGGTTTCTTTCTGTATCTTCTGCTTTATTTTTATTGATACGCTCCCCATTAAAATGACCTTCATAGACCTGTTTCATGCTGGGGCCATCTTGCGGTAAGACACTGTCCTTACTCCCAGTTGCACAGCCATTCAACAAAAGACTAATCAAGATCACTGTATTCAGTATTTTCATGGTAAACATAACTGGTTTTTCTCCCCTCATGTTGGTAATCAATCGCTAATTCAATATCGATATGAATCGCCAGCTCTACGCCTGTATCCACATAAATAACATCAAAAGATTGAGCGGCTCGTTCTCGTAAATAAGCACTCACTTCGGCGGCTCCGCCTGATAAGGCTTGCCCGCCTGCAAATCGCATAGCATCACCGGTAATAACCGAGGTAGAAACACCCCCTAAAGCAGAGACTGAGTTAGTCACTTCACCCTGACTAAAAGCACCGGCTGCCGCTTCGGTTGCTGCTGCTAAAATACGACCTGATAAATAAGTCGATGAATTACTGATACGCACCCCAGTCACACAAGGAATACCGCGTCTATCTGAAATCCAGCCTAATGCTCGTTCAGAATTTTGGCCTTGCTGAGACATGCTTTGCTGATCATCAGAAGACAGTGTTCTAATAGTGCCATCTGCAAAAACATAAGTGACCGAATGCATCTGGCCTCTAACACAAGATAATGTCCAATCCCCTGTGGCTTTACCGCTAAAAATCATGCCATCTAGTCCTGGTATTTGTATACCATTGGCTGCCAGGTTTTCTTTACCGACAATCACTTTAAAGGGAAAAGGATCTTCAACTGTCCCTTCTTTAGGAATTCGACCAATCAAAGCTGTCATCCCTGTTGATCCAATCAAGGTGGAATTTCTTGGTACGGTATAGGCTGGTCTGTCTTTTTTAACCAACCCGTCTTTTGTTGCTTGTAAATATTTTTCAGTGGCTCCTGATAATTGGCTTCCTTTATCTAACAGCCCAGAATCCGTTGCCGGGTTTGAATAAATTAAAGCCCCCGAATCATCAGTTTGTGACCCTAAGGGTTCTACCCAAATTGTTTCTGGCACGGTAGCTAAAATACCCTCTTGATTCGTCAGTCCAAATCCCACCGGAATATCTCCAAAATTCTGTGTGTTTTGGTTTTGTGCCAGGGTCAACTCTTCCAGTCGAGCTTTAAAAAAATCCAGTTGTTGTGTCAATCCCCCCATAACTAAAGATTCATTATCAACAGCATCCCGCCTAATTTGTTCTTGTATCTGAGATTTAACCCGCCTTTCAATCTCATCTCTTTGCAGTAATAAAGCTTCATTTTGTTGACTTAATTTACTACTCTCACTTTTAATAGCGGCGACTTCAGCTGTTAATGTGCGGATGGTATCTGCTGGGGAATCAGCATCAGGCACTCCTGGAATAGGAACGGTGGTGAGTTGTGAATTTACTTGATTATCATCACTGCAGGATTTAACACCGACAAAAAATAGCATCATCAGTACCAGACTTGAAATAATCGGTAATATTTTGTTTGATCCCATCTTAAATCACCTCGTAAAAAGGTCGGTCAGAAATCAAATAAACTGCTGTCGTATCAGACTCTGATCCTGAAGGATGTAAACGAATATGTTGAAATGTTGCTGTACGCCATTCACCTCGTAAATATCTGGGATCAAGATTGATAAAGTCATCACTGGTATTTTTTAATTCAACAGCGGTGATATAAAGGGACCCACTTTGCCAGCTGGCCACGGGGGTAGCTTTAATCTGCTCACCGTGAATTAAATGAGTAGTGCTATGCTTGGCAACTGATATTCTATGAATGCTGGTACTGGCTTTTAATAATCTTGCGGGGGCATAAAGTTGTTGGGCTGCAAAACGTGTCAATTCTATATAGCCAAGGTTTTTTGATGTTTTTTGGTTTGAATCTGCGCTTGATTTGTCTGTTACAGATTCTCTCGTTTCCTTAAAAACCACCTCAATAGGAGTGACAGAATGTGCCTTTGTAGTGGCCCTTAGATCAATCAAATAAATTCTATTACTTTGTATCTCACGCACTTCAATGCGCTGTGTATCAAAGGCTTTACTGGCTTTCCAGTAAATTGTGCCCTGATTACTTTGTGTCCTTAGTTTAGAGGAGATATTGCCAGGCATTCCAACACGAACATCGGCAGGGAAACTCACTAAACGTTCCTTTCCAACAGCTAAGGTAATGCGTAAAGGCACTTTATCCCAGAACAAACGCTCAACGGCAAAGGCCGAAGTACTGATAACACTCATTATCACTAATATGACTCTAATCAAACAATGCTTTAATGACATATGCTGCTCTCCTTACGGGGTAATTTCTTTGTCTTGATCACTGCTAACCAGATCTGCTTTAGTTAACCGCTTTGGCCCTTCTCCACCAAAGCCATCTAAGGCTAAGCCCCATGGATTGGTTTCTGGATCTACGTCATATCTTATGATTCTGATGGGGTAACGGATCAGCACATTTTTAATTTCCATACCTCTAACCGATTCACGAATACTGTAGTCAATCCAAACTATCCAGCTATCTGCATCAAGCTGATCCACACGGCGTTCTTCATAACCTTGCCCAGGGATTGGATGAATCACTCTCGTCCGTCCAGATAGCTCGCCTTTTTTGCCTCTTATATCCAAATCATTGATTAAATATTCTCTGAATTCAGGGGTTAAATAAGGGGCTGTTTTAAATATCTGCATGCCATAATCTTCATCGCCATTATTTGCCCAATGATTGAGTTGCTGAAAAATATAACCCGCAAAGGTATAAACATTAGGCGGTGATATTTCATTGGCTTGTAATATGGCACCTGAGCGAATATCTGGCGGTATATGAATTCGCACATCATTATTTGAATCACGCCAGCCAACCCATAAAGAACAATTGATAATAACCAGCACAGCAATCACACTTCTTAGTGTGGTGATATGGGCTTCTAGGCTGCTGTTCAGGTCGATATATCGCATAATCAATCGTTAAAAGTTAATGGGGAACATCTGAGCGTCCCAGATCACATGCCCCACCTTTAAGTATTAACAAACTTTTCCGTAACCCTAATTTGTTTAACTTTATGATGACCAAATGCTGATAATAATTATCGGGGCGACCTCGTTTAATTCGCTGAAAAAAACTTGAACCAAAGAATATGGTCAACAAAACGCCTAACGTGGAAAGTCCCAAGCCCATCACAACTGCCCCCATCATGGCACCGATAATCAACCCCATGGGTACCCAGAAAATCACCCCACACAATAAGATCACGCCCAATTCAGAATTGGTACTTCCCCTGAATATGACGGGTTCTTGATTCAGTCGGTCTGCTAATGTTTCGGTTTGATCAATCATGGCTAAATTACGTTTGATGCCTCAGTTAATAAGAAGCTGATAAAGATCATCACACCAGCCGCCATTACAGCCGTTAATCCCACTTCTCCCCATTCTGCTTTACCTGCCCTAGCCTCATTGAATTTAGAGATAGTAATCCAGGCAATCCACAGAAAAGACACCACAGCCACCGCCAAACCCAGCACTAAGCCACCATCTTTGATATAGCCTTTA
>Ga0209826_1000143_pt1 | contig 48530 bp, 37 predicted proteins | sample GOMGulsemesocosm_5_FD_184637 | JGI IMG/M metagenome (GOLD analysis project Ga0209826, IMG submission 184637) | Methane-oxidizing microbial communities from mesocosms in the Gulf of Mexico - GOM15C Gulf of Mexico (SPAdes) (version 2) | ecosystem: Environmental > Aquatic > Marine > Cold seeps...
CCACATACAAAATGTGAACGCCTATGACAGTCGGTTAAAAGAATGGATGCGGCGCTTTCATGGTGTGGCCACCAAATATTTAGGTAGCTACCTTGGCTGGAGGCGAATGCTTGAGCGTTATCGAGCCGCCATCACACCCGAGCACTGCTTATTTGAGGCACTTGGTCGGATACCGCAACAGCTTGCTAATACATAGCCAAATAAAAGGGCGCCTAGGCGCCCTTTTATTTTGTTTTTATGCAGGTGAGACCCTAGCTTTCGCTGCTCTGGTCTCCATTTCTGCGTCGCGAACCACTGCGGCTACTGGGATCCAACCGAGCCAATAGACTCGACATTTCATCGGCCTCCTGATTCGCCTGCGTCCGTCGCTGCACAACCCGCGCTGCACGCTGCTGTGCCATACCCTCACGCACACGCTCTTCCTTGGACTTTTCAGCCTGTACAGGCTCTACAGCGTCCAGTGCCTGATTAGAGGCTTGCGCTGCAGCCACATCCAATGAGCGAGACTTAGTTACCAAGTCCTCAGCCTGCTCCTGGGATAACGCCTGAGTAGGGATATCAAGTGCTCTTGACTGCTTTTCCGTTTGCTCACGCAGCTTCTTGGCTTCTTTTTTGACTTGCAGCTCGGCTTTTTCCGCAGCTTTCTTTTCACGAGCAGCAACGGAGGCACGCTTCTTAGCCTCCTCCTGCTTCTTAATTTTGTGTGCGGTGCGGCGCATTTCTACGCGCGCCATCAGAGCGTTCATTTCAGCTTGCTGATCGAGGTTACTCTTTGCGCGAAAAGCGTCACGCTGATCTTTGTCAGATTCGATGGAGTCACGTATTCGCTGCTCCTTCACCGCTGAGCCGGTACGTCCCGTTGCCAACTTCATTGGCGCTGCAGAATCTTTAACGGATTCTACCGAGCGTCTAGATTTTATAGGCTGCTTGCTCAAAACTTTTGCCTGAGCCGCCTTCATCGCCTCAATGCGTGCCTGCAAGCGACCAGCATCGCTTGAGTCAGCCGTCTGGGGCTGAGCGGCGACGCCACCTTGGTCTGTTTTAGAGGTGTCTGTGGCCGAAGTACTGTCATCCGGGGCCAGCAGAACGTCATCATCAGCGTTGTCGATGTCCTCGGCGGCCTCACGGATAGAGTCCAGCAACGCCTTCATACTCGCACTGCGGATAGGCTGCGCGTTGCTATTACTAGGGCGCGAGCGCGGCAATTTAATAACCACAGCGCCCAAATCTTCCCGCGCCTCACGAAAAGACTCACGGGCCTCCGCAGGCGTTTCTGCGTAAGCCCAAGTTGCCACGTCAAAGTCGCTCGCATTCTCGCGCACAAGGTTAAAGAAAGTACCTTCAGCACCCGCCTCTGCTTGAGCTAACATGTGCGCCCACTCTTCATCCACGCTCTCTTGGGCCTTGCCCACAAAAACCTGCTGTGTACGTCGATTGGTTGCGGTGAAAACAATCACTCAGATCTACCTCTGTTCAACTAAATAAGAACGGCTATTTGAAGTCCGGCGCGAGATTATAGTGAGGAGAAAAAAAATGACTAGAATTGACAGCAAGAATTCTAGCCTACCGAGAGAAAAAAACCTTCTTGACGCAGAAAACATCACTACAAAACAATCACTTACAGACGAAAACCACTAAAACATAAAGATGTAAAAAAAGTCACTAAGCGGGCGTTTTGAGGCTCTTAAAGGCCCCCTAAGCCGCTACTTCCGAGATAGCCACACGACACTTAAGCCTCCTCAGTGTCCTGCGCCTGAAATAATTCAAATTGCTGAGCTGGATCTTGCGCCGCTAAGTCCACTAGACGCACCCCCAAGCCGAGCAGACGTACTGGGCGCGCGCCCCTCGCCACAGCCTCCTCAAGCAGCAACCGAAAGTCTTGCTGACAAGGCCTGCTGCCGGCTCGCTCCAAGGTCGTCGAGCTAAAGTCATCAAACTTCACCTTCACAAAGGCTTTCAACGGCTGGTAGCCCTCATCTAGCCGCTCTAAGCGTCGCTGTAGCTCTTCCATAAGTACTGGCAACTGCTCTACACACGCCGAAACATTCAACAGGTCTTGCTCATAGGTGTGCTCAATACTGAGTGACTTGCGCCGCCGGGTCGACTTAACCGCGCGCTCATCATGTCCTCGGCACAGGTAATATAGGCTAGCACCAAAACTACCAAAGTGCTGAGTTAACGCCTCCAGTGACAACCCCTGCAAGTGCCCACAGGTATCAAGCCCTAAGCGGCGCATTTTCTCGGCGGTCACACGCCCTACACCCCAAATATTGCCCACCGGTAGCTTGCGTACAAACTCGGCGACAGAGCTCGGCTCGATAACCGTCAAACCATCAGGCTTGTCCCAGTCACTGGCGACTTTGGCGATAAATTTATTCGGTGCAACTCCCGCCGACACAGTAATAGAGAGCGCCGCCTCAATACGCTCCCGGATCTCTTGCGCCATCAGTGTCGCACTGCCCTGGCAGCGCTCACTGTCGGTGACATCAAGAAAAGCCTCATCCATCGATAAGGGCTCCACTCGATCAGTGTAATCAAAAAAAATATCACGCATGACCTGAGAAGCCTCTTGATAGGCCGCCATGCGGTGCGGCCGAATAATCAAATCAGGGCACAATTTTAGTGCGTGACCAGAGGCCATCGCGGAGCGCACGCCAAACTCTCGCGCTCGATAGTTACAGGTAGAAATGACACCACGCTTACCAGGGTTACCGCCCACCGCAACGGGGTAGGCCGCCAAGCTGGGGTCGTCGCGCATTTCGATTGCAGCAAAAAAACAATCGGCGTCGCAATGAATAATTTTTCGCTCTGCCTGTATCACTAACTCTACGCCCTCATTTTACTGTCATCGCCCAGCGGACAGCTGTACTTTTATACAGTATAAAAAATAAGGCGCGGGCTGACAATCAACAATCACGCTATAATCGCCGCCAACAACAATATGGCAGTGGACAGGAATATGAGCGTAGGCAGCTGGAATCCAGAGGGCGATACCCAAAACCCCAGTTTTAAGATAGAAGTGAATGTCTTGCACGAATTTATCGCCCTCAGCGAGCAGGACCAACTGGCAGCACTTAAGGTCGCACTTCCCGAAGCACTGCAAACCCAGCAAAGTCCACTGATGACGTTGAGTAAAGAGGCTTGGATTGCGGCTGCAGAGGCGTTCAGCAACGAACAACTTCTGCACCTAGTGCGCTTCTTTACGCTGGCGGAGATGCAACTCACTGGCTGGGAAGCCGGCGCTGAATCACCCGTAATATGGATAGTAAAGGTACTTCGGCGTCGTAAAGCAGCGCCCAGTAAAGAATTTTTACTGTGGCTAAAAGCCAATTCCGACAACCGCTTTATACCCAATGGCGCACTCTAGGGCACCGCTTAACTAGCCGTTAATGCCCGCTCTAAACGCGGCCAAGCGACACTCAAGCAGGGTGACAAGCGGTGATTGTCGGCCACAGACCAAAAGCGCGTCTCGCCACGGTCATTGACCACGGCGAGCGCGGGCCTTATGGCATCACCCAGAGGCCAATTCCCACCACGCAACAACAAACCTAGCTTCTCACAGCTCTGCCCCTGCGGGTCGCGCCAATACGCCACACCGCTAGGTAAGAAGAGTGTGCCGAGCGGTGCAATATCCACACTGCCAACCAAGACGACCTGCTCAGGCGATAATTGGTTACTATCGAACAGCGACTGCAATTGCCGTATGGCCATGCGCGAATACGGCCCAGCAGAGTGCACAAACAAGACTAAGCGGGCAGACCCACCTACAAGACTCACCCTCACGCCGTCAGTATCAACAAAACCCAGGGAAGAAAGGCGGGCCCGCGCGTCGCTGCCAGCAAGCGCACGCTCACGCACACTCATAGGCGTGGCCGTCATCACAAACAAATACAACAACAGGGCAAATAACCCAGCCAGCGCCAACCACAGTGGCGCCGAGAAATGCTGCTCGGTTAGCAACACACCCGCCACCCCCAATAACGCAGGCAGCATCAAAGGCGTTTCTCGCTCCTCGCCCCAAGCGATATTGCGCTGTAACCGCAACAGCTGTAGCAATGGCAACGGCAACCAAATCAGTAACACGCCAAAGTACACGAACTGACCCTGCCAGAGCTGAGCGAAACACACGGCACTGATGAGAACCGAAGCCAATAGGTAGAGACGAAGAAAGAGAGCTTTCAGCTGGAACATAACAGCGCCAAGGCAGGAATAACTTAGGGTTGAGGTTTAGGGCGTGGAGAAATACTGAGCTTAGCGGGCACGTCGTTACTGGCAAAGCAGGTGGCGCGATACTGCAGGGGTTTGCCCTGTAGGTCCTCAGCGTCAAAGTCGAGCAAGAAAGTCACGGCACCCACATGAGTACTATCTGGAGTAGGCCGGCCTTGCTGCAAGCGTTTCATGTTGTGCATGAAGCGAGTTTTTTTCTGCAGATATTCCTCACACTTTTGCCATGCCGCCTGGATACGTTTTTCATCAAACCCCCTGATCACGGCCGGCGCATCACCCTGAAACTCCATTTCAGCGGTCAGTCCATCGACGATAACCGCAAAAGTACGCCGATCGGCACCGCGGCAAGTGATGTTATAGACTGGGGTTTGACGTTGGCTACTGGCGTGGAGCGTTCCACGTACCACCTTCACACAGCGCTCGTCACCCTCAACCGCCAAAGCCATTTTTCGCAAGCCCGGCGCCAAGTCTTGGTAGCTGGCGGGCAACCATAACGACAACGCACCGACAGCAAACACACTGGCTGATGCACACACCGACAGAGCTAACATGGCCAATAGTGATCGTTTACACATATTAATTAACCGTTTCATCATCAGCGCATGGCCATTTCACTGTAAACATACGCATAAAGTAACAACAGCTTATCTTCGTCAGTCTCTGAAAACTCAACGCCATAGACCGCAGGGTATTCGGAATCTTGCTCCCTAGTGCTGCGCTCAATTCGTGATCGCACCACCGTTGTAATGTTTAACTGGCGCTGAATCGAGGCCACATTCACCTCGCCTCGGATCACCAATTCTTCGCCCACTTCTACCAGCGCTTCGGTCAGTTCTATCTTCGCACCCGAGGTACTGACATCGCCCAAGCGACCTTGACAGTGCTTTTCCTCAAAGCCATTTAAGTTAAAGGCTTCAATACTGAGGTTCACATCAACGCGCGTGGCCCCTCGAATTTCTTTAAAGCTCACTTTCGGCGGGTAAGACAAACAAATCATCGGCAGAGGCAAATTAACAATCGACTCGACGGTGACAGGAAATAAACAAATTCCGTTGGCCACCATAAAGCGGGCAACCAAGCGCTGCCCCGTGCGGAAACGCACGTTGCGCGGCTGCGACACCATAATACTTTTACCCGGCACACAGCCAACCAAGCGGCAGCTTACGCGCTGTTCTTTAATGTCACCACTGCCCGTTTGTAGCTGCACCGGATATCCATAGTCGAGCTTTAAATCTTCAAATTTCATGCTTTAGGAATCTGTCCACGAATCGGCCACTGGCGGCGCTTATTCAAAGCCTCTAATGTACAGCGAAATGACCACACAGCGAAGCGCCGGAAGGGATAAGTTTAGAGAATAAGCTGAGAACATAGGCGACACGTTTGATGTGCCCCCATGAACAGATGACGTACTAGCGAGTGCGCAGCACCTCTAAGCGCTTGAGCACAGGGTCCCAGTGCGACTTCAGGTAGATGCGATAGAGCCCCCTCAAGCGATCAGGTAAGACCAGCATAATAGGCGTAATCACCAGTGTCAGGATGGTGGAAAAAATCAATCCATAGACAATGGCACTGGCCAGCGGCACGAAGTAGGAGGCCACCACCCCGTCAACCAGTATCTCGCGACCGATCAGGTCAATACTCGCGCCCATGGCGATAGGCAGGAGCCCAAGGATTGTTGTGGACGTCGTCAAAAACACCGGGCGCAGGCGCTGGGCGCAGGCACTGATAATCGCGTCACTGGCCGACAGGTCCTTATTCTTCGCGCGAACATAATTATAGGTATCGATCAAGACGATATTGTTGTTCACCACGATACCCGCCAGCGCCACCACCCCCACGCCCGTGAGGATCGTACTGAAGGTCGACTGTGTCAGCAACAGTCCCAATAGCACACCAGCCGTCGACATGACCACCGCAGAGAGAATCAACAAAGCCTGGTAGAAACTGTTGAACTGGGTCACCAGCAGGACAAACATCAAGAAGAGTGCCAGCGAGAAAGCCACGCCGAGGAAAGCCGCCGCGTCTTCTTGCTCTTCATTGGCCCCACGAAACTTGACGACCACATCAGGATCCAGCGGATGCGCTTCCAACCAAGCCTGAATTTCAGCCACCTTATCTTCCACCAAGACACCCTGCTCGACGCCCGTCTCGATGGTCATAACCGTCACCGCATCGATGCGTTCGATCTTGTCTGTCTTGGGCTTGGCATTGCGCGTCACAAAACTGCTGATAGGCACCGGCCCCTTGGCCGTATTCACCTGCAGGGTATCCAGCGCCTGTAGGCCGCGGGCATAGTCCGGGTAGCGCACCCGAATCTCTACCTCTTCGTCCGCGTCATCAGGACGATACTCACCGATCAGCACCCCGTTGGTCACCAACTGCACAGCGCGGCCGACATCGACTATATTCGCCCCCATCTGCGCCGCGCGGCTGCGGTCGACCGTCATCTCCCACTCGATGCCCGCCAGCGGCGTGGAGTCGGCCACATCACGTATGCCCTCAAGCTGCCGGACATAATTGCTCAACTGCTTAGTCGCCGCCCACAACTTCTCGTAATAGCGCGATTCCAGCTGTAACTGAATCGGGCGCCCCACCGGCGGCCCACTCTCGAAGGGTTCAGCACTGACAATAATGCCAGCCATGCCTGACGTCGCCTCGCGTATTTCGTCAAAGACCCTCAGGGTTGAGCGTCCCAGCAACTTCGGCGAATAAATTTCCACCAGCACAGAGCCGATTTCATCCTTGTAGCCGATGCGGTTACCGCCAGCGCCAGAGCCGCTGGATGAGTAAGTAGAGTGCACTCCCTCAAGCGCCAGCACACGGCGTTCCACTTCCTGCACTATCTCGGTTGATTCATCAACGGCAAAGTTACCCTGCGCCCTGACCGCCACGATTCCGTAGGTTTCCTCGGTTTCGGCGAAGAAAACCATACCTGCATTGTACTTGCCGTAAGCCATAAAAATGGCCACCAGAAAAATCAAGAAAGCCAAGAACCAGGCCACAGGCCTAAGCAGAATACGTCGCAGAAAACGCGCATAACGCCCGGTCTGCCCCGGCAGAGTCTCGGGAGGGTCCGTTTCAAGGCTGCGCAAGTAAATTTGCACGCTCCGGTCCATTTTGCTCTTACCCATCAGCGAGCCAAGCACTGGGGCAAAAAAGAGCGCATAGGCCAATGAGGAACAGAGCACACAGAAAACCGTCACCGGTAGATAACGCATAAAGTCACCGGAGAAACCCGGCCAAAACATCAGCGGTAAAAACGCGGCCAAGGTTGTCGCAACAGAGGCTATCACCGGCCAGAACATACGCTTGACCGAGGTTTGATAGGCGGCGGCAGCACTAAGTCCCTCCGCCATCTTGCGATCTGCATACTCCGTTATCACGATGGAACCATCGATCAACATCCCCAGCGCCAACATCATGCCGAACATCACCATCATGTTGAAGGAGGAGTCAAAGTAGTTGAGCCCGACCAACGACAATAACAGCGAGAAAGGAATGCCCAGGCCCACCAATACCCCCGAACGAAAACCCAGCGCAGCCACAACGATGATCATCACCAGTATCATCGCGGTGACAATATTGCCCGACATCTCACTCACCAGCCCTTTGGCATAGTCGGATTGATCGAAGGCAAAACCCACACTCACCCCCGGAGGCATCTGTTCCTGCAGCCTTTCCACCATATCGCGCACCTGTTCGGACACCTCGATTTGATTAGCCTGGGTACGTTTGGTGACTTCCAGCAAAATCGCCGACTCACCATCAAAGGTGGTAAATCTATCTGGGTCTTTAAAGGTGCGGCGAATGTCGGTGACATCCGAAAGGGTGACGACACCCTCGCTGGTCGACTTAACTGGAATGCCGTAGATATCCTGATAGGTTTCAATCAGACCGGGCACCGTAATGGAAAAGCGTCCCTTGCCCTGATCTATCTGCCCAGCGGGCACCAGCAGGTTATTGCTTACCACCGCATGCACCAGCTCATCGCTGGTGATGCCGTAATAGGCCAGCCGCGCCGGATCTAGAATAGCCTCGACCACCTCCTCACGGTGACCGAGCATATCGACTTCGAGCACCAACGGCAGACCCGCCACCTCATTTTGTAGCATTTTCGCGGTTTCAAACACGGTCCGCTCTTGTACATTAGCGCCGCCGCTGAGGGAGATAGTAATGGCAGGAAAATTAACTGCCGACATCTCACTCACGGTCAAGTCTTTGGTGTCGCTCGGCAGGTTAGGCTCAGCACGGTCAAGCGCCGCACGCACCTCCGACACAGCCTTGTCTACAGAGACAGTGCCCGGTAAAAACTTCACAATAACAAACGCGTAAGACTCACTGGCCGTTGCCGTGATCTCATCAACGTTATCCAGATTGCGCACTTCCTGCTCAATCGGGCGCACCAGCAGGCGCGCCGCATCGGCGGGTGAAACACCCTCAAGGACCGCATGAATCGACACATAGGGAATCTTAATTTCCGGCATGGCCTCCACCGGAATTTTTGCGTAACTGTAGACTCCCCCCAAAACAACCAACAACAAGATGCAAGCGGTGCTGCGGAAATGCGATATTGCTAAGGCAAGAATATTCATCAGCGCTGCGTACTCTCAGCCGACTCAATCGGCGCATCAACAGTCGGCTTATCAACAAGCGTCGAATCAACAACTGGCGCAACATCGACTAACGCGTTCTCAAGCTCAACGGCAACCGTCTCGCCATGGCTGACATACTCCTGGCCCAAGGTAATAAGTAGGCTCTGCTCCGGCAAACCCGTTACCCATACGCCCTGTTTGTGATCACCCACTAGTTCAACGAGCACAAATTCTACTCGAAGCTTTTCATCGAGAATACGCAATCCCAAACGCCCACTGTCATCAAGAGACAAAAGTGCGGGCGACAGCAGGTGCGCCTTAATACTGCCCGTACCAACGACCACATCTGCGCTGATACCACTGCGTAAGCGGTAGTCATGGTTGTCGACCTCCACCTCAACAAGGAAAGTACGTGTGGTTTCATCGGCTTCGCTACCCACCAGCGAAACCCGCCCCTTAACAAGCTCCTTCGACAGCAGCGACACCCACGCTTGCAAGCCGCGGTTAAGCCCATCAACCTCTTTTTCTGACACGCGTCCAGTGACAACCAGCGGATCCAAATCGATCAATGTGGCGCACTCTTGCCCTCGCTTAACAAAGGCCCCCTCATCAATGGCGTGACGCTCAATCAGCCCCGCGAAGGGCGCGCGCACTTTAGTGTTCGCGAGGTCTAGCTCGCGGCTGCGCAGATCAGCCAGCGCGCTATCGAGCTTCGCCTTGGCCGCTGCGATGGCCGTGCGTGACTGGTAGCCACCCGATTTCAGTTTTAACGAACCATCGTATTCAAGCTGGGCCTGAGCAACCGCAGACTGAGCCTGCTGAAAACGCAGCTGTCGGTCCTCAAGTGCCAGTTCACAGACCACGTCACCCTTCTCAACGAGGTGCCCTTCTGCGGCGGGTAGGCTCACGACTCGCCCCTCGACTTCCGCCATCAGGGAAACCTTGCGATTGGCTTGCGTACGCGAGCGAATGTGAGTAACCGCAGCATAATCTTGCGCGATAATGTAACGCGCTTTAACTAACACCTCTTGCTTTTTGGTACCCGTGGTAACGGCCGGGTCAGCCAATTCTTCGGCGGAGCCAAAAAAGCTACCACTAGCCAGCCATAAGAGGGTAAAGCCAGACAAGTAGATCGACAGTCGATAATTCTTATTCGACCAGATGTATTTCAAATACTGATTCATTACTCAATCGCTCAAAAAATAGAGGGAGGGTTACTACGCTGAGGGCGCTAACTCTGAGCCTACAAACACAGGCTCTCAAGCCAATTTTTGTTAAGGTTCGGGGGGTGTTTTTGACCGCAGAACAGCAATCAAAAAGACATTACAACCGCAGCTATCTATGAGCCGATGGCGCTCAACAGCTGCAGGCTTGGGACTTCTCCATCAACCACGCTTAAGCGGCCAAACGCTTGATTCCACTGCCCCAGCAGGCCTGCCAATTCACAGGCCTGCTGATGCAATGCGCAGAGCTCAGCCAGAGATTGTTTATCACCGCGATACAACTTCACCCCACGATGCTTATTAGCCAGCTCAAAGTCAGGGTACTTGCCGCGATAGACTTCTAGCTTCCAGCGCAGGCTGTGTAACAAGTTGTGATAATAACACAGCTTAGTGGCTAGATTAATGCGGCTGCAATCCTCCAGCTCACCAAAAACCGTAAAATCCGTAGCGAACACTGTGACCTCGCGACAGGCGGGATCAACATTCAAGGTCGCCGTGCGGCCAGAGCCCAGTAACAGCGCTAAATCCCCAAAAACCTCGCCGGGCGTAATGTAATTAACGGTCTGCTCTTGCTCTCCTGCCAGCACAATCAACTGCCCCTTGAGCAGGAAGTACAACCAAGAATCCGTCTCCCCCTTGCGCAGCACTGACTCTCCCGGAGAGTAAGTCATGACACGGGAATGGGTCAGCAACAACTCATACTGCCAATCATCTGTTTGGCGCACCTGTTTATAAAAAGGCAACGTTGCGGTTAAGCGCTCCACCGCTTCACGCGGCAACTGACTGATCAACTTTTGTTCCATACTTTACCCTTTACCACCCCTCAACATACATCGCTCCCTGCCCTCGCTGTACGGCAACATAAAGACAGGGCAGATCAGCGCACACAATACCTTAACAAAAACAGTTTTTGAGGATCGCCCCCACCTTTAATTACTTTTCTTAGAACCGCACAGCATAAAAAGCCTAAAAGCCGCTAAGATCCCTCCAGATTAAGGCTTGAAGTGCCTATTCATACCTGTAGAGTAAGAAGCCTAAAAATATAAAAAGCTATTAATGTCGCGCCCCGCTGTATTTTTTTGACCGTCCACATTTGGCAGTCCAAAGACACACTTACAGCTCGCTATAACACGGTCACACTGACCAGCCGACGATAGCTGCCACACAGCAGGGTACTCGCGATGAAAACAATCAACCTAGTTCGAAGCAGCCTAGTGGCACTTGCCCTCAGTGGCAGCTCCGCCCTTTTTGCCGATTCACTGCTCAACGGCTTAGCCGCGCATAAAGAGCTCGGCAAAGAAATGTTTCTCGGCGCCCTCTACACAGACCAGCTATCAAGCAATGCCAGGGAAATCCTCCAAGACAGCGGCGACAAACGCTTAGAGTTGCGCATTACCGCCAAGCGGCTGTCATCACGGCGCCTAAATAGCCTGTGGATTGAAGGCATGGCGATCAACATCCCCGGCAGCCAACTGGCTGCAGAAGCCGAGAACATGGTTAATTTCACCAACATGTTGCGCGGTAAACGACTAAAACAGGGCGACATCATCAGCATCAGCAGCGCCGCCGGAGAAGGCACCCTGGTGGAGCTCAATGGCGTCAGGGTTGGGCAGCTTGAATCCGATACCTTCAGCTCCCTGCTGTTAAGCACCTGGATAGGCTCTGTACCCCTGTCATCCGGGTTTCGTGAGGGGTTGCTGCTCGCTGGCGAGATTCCAAGTGAGCGCCTAGCGCGTTTCGAAGACGTGGCACCGACCGCGGAGCGCCGCCAACAGGTAGCCCAGTGGTCAGCCCCCAAGACCCAGGTAGTAAAAGTCCCAACCCCGAGCAAGCCAGCCCCAATCCGCTCCCCGGACATAACCGCCCCAAGTATTGCCGCGCCCACACTGGCAGCCCCCGTCGCGGCCGCACCAGCCCTGCCGAAGCCGACACAGGCATTAGCCAAAGTCACCAAAGCCTCACCACCTGCTGCGGGCACCCCCACGCCACTGGTGAACACCAACGCCGACTTACTAGAAGACGAACTGTTTGACGATGAGTTAGGCGAAGACGAACTAGAAGATATCGCTCCCCTGCTCACCGCTGAGTCACTGCTCAGCCGCCAACGCTTCCACTCAAGCCTACTTAGGTGGACCTACAAACACATCCGCTATCCAAACCGCGCCATCGACCGTGGCCAAGAGGGCAGTGTACGTATTGCCGTGATTATCAACCGTGATGGCCAGGTGATTGAAAGCACCGAGCTTGAAAGCTCGCGCTACTCGACCCTAAACAAAGCCGCAATGCGAGCGGTCAAAAAAGCCTCACCCTTCCCCTCCATGCCGGATGAAATTGCTGGAGAGCAGTTTGCATTCTCTCTACCAATCATGTTTAAGCTGCCTGACTAGCCGCCCCAAAACCAAAAAAGGGCCACACCGAGAGGTGTGGCCCTTTTTTATGTCTGCGGCAAAAGCCGATCGACTCCGCCACCTTGCGCCATACCTAAGCGGCGGTTCAAATCAATCTCGCTTCGGCACAAGGCCTGCCCCTGGAAAGCGGGCGACTTTATCACCACCAGCGGAATCAACAATTTTGCTCGGCCCCTCTTTCTCAACCTCATCGATGCGGACGATCGACTGCATCGGAATATACGAACGTGCAACTTTATCGAACTCGTTCTTCAAGCGCTCTTCCGCAGGGTCGACAATCACCGCGCTATTCTCGCCAAACAGAAAACCTTCCACCTCAATAAAACCATACATGTCGCTTTGGTATATAGCGCGAGCGTAAACCTCAAACACCTGGTCTTGATTATGAAAGATCACTTTATACATGGGTTTCACGGACATAAAGGTAACTACTGTGCATGGTTTTATAAAAGTAAGGGCCTGGGTCGGACGCGTTAACTCGCCTATTCCCAATAGTTTTTAACTAAAATTCCAGCCCCAATCAAGAGCCGCAAGAATAACACACTCCCTCCCTACAAATTTGCTCAGCTTTTAGGCTCCCCCATCTGGGCTTTAAGGCCCTTGATCGTTATAATGCTCGGCTCGATTTAAGCTGGTTACTTTTTGTGCAGGCAAAGCTTGCTGCGGTAACAGCACTTATATTTATAATTTAGTTCTAGCTAAGACATCAGGTAAGCACATGGATCACCCCACTTCACCCGAGACAACCACAGTCCAGACGCCTGCAGAACAGCCGACAAAAAAGCTCTTCATCCAGACCCATGGCTGCCAGATGAACGAATACGACTCCAATCGTATGCGCGACCTGCTGGGCGACTCTCACCAGATGGTGACCACTGACGACCCTGCCGAAGCCGACGTCCTATTGATCAACACCTGCTCCATTCGGGAGAAAGCCCAAGAAAAACTGTTTCATCAATTGGGTCGATGGAAGAAGTATAAAGAAGCCAAACCCGACATGATCATCGGTGTAGGCGGCTGCGTAGCCAGCCAGGAAGGCGCGGCTATCGCCAAACGCGCCCCCCACGTCGACCTTATCTTTGGCCCTCAGACCTTGCATCGCCTGCCAGAGATGATGGAGGTCCACGAAACCTCTGAGAACAACGGCGCTGTAGTCGTTGATATCAGTTTCCCTGAGATTGAGAAGTTTGACCGCCTGCCACAACCTGAAGCAGATGGCGTCAGTGCATTTGTATCGATCATGGAAGGCTGTTCTAAGTACTGCACTTTCTGCGTAGTGCCTTATACCCGCGGCGAAGAAGTCAGCCGCCCCGTCGCCGACGTTCTACAGGAAGTCGCCCACCTCGCGTCCCAGGGCGTGCGTGAAGTTAACCTACTGGGACAGAATGTTAACGCCTACCGTGGCAAGTCCGTCGACAGCCAAGGCGAAGAGCAAGTCGTCGACATGGCCGAACTCTGCAGCTACGTTGCCGCCATAGATGGCATCGACCGTATTCGCTACACCACCAGCCACCCGGTAGAATTCTCCGAAAGCCTGATCCAGGCGTACGCAGAGATCCCGCAGCTGGTCAACCACCTCCACCTGCCGGTACAAAGCGGCTCCGATCGTATTCTTATGGCCATGAAGCGCGGCCATACGGCGATTGAGTACAAATCTAAAATGCGCCGCATCAAAGCGCTGCGCCCAGACATCAGCTTTTCTTCTGATTTCATCATCGGCTTCCCCGGTGAAACACAAGCCGACTTCGACGCGACCATGAAGCTAATCCAAGACGTCGGCTTCGACCTGTCATTCAGTTTTATCTACAGCGCTCGCCCCGGCACACCTGCGGCAGACTTACCTGACGACACGCCTGAAAGCGTCAAGAAAGAACGCCTAAAACAGCTGCAACACCTCATCAACCAGCAAACCCAGCAAATATCCCGCAACATGCTGGGCAACACAGAGAGGGTGTTGGTGAGTGGTTACTCGCGAAAAGACCCTGGCCAGCTAACAGGACGCACCGAAAACAACCGCGCTGTGAACTTCCGCTGTGACACCCCGGCACTGATCGGCAAGTTTGCCGACATCGTCATCGAAGAAGCACTGCCAAACTCTCTGCGCGGCACGCTTGTCGCCTCAGAACTGGACGACGACTTCGAGCTCTGGGGGTAAAAACGTCGATATATCGTCTATACCATTCCGGTTATAACCACCGCTGCTTACGGGCAGCGGCCTATATAGAGCAATAGAATTACAGCACCCTTTTAGACACTTACCGTTTGCGGTAGGCTGGAATTATCGTGGCAAAGTCCACACAATGCAGGATGGTATAGACGCCTTTTGGATACCTCAGCGAGCAACCCAAGCCACACACACAAGGCCAGTAAAGCTGTCCCCCAGCCCAACAAAGCCTCGAATTTCCCCCAGCAGCTCACGCTTGAGCCTGATAATGCTCGTGGCCTCGCCACACTCTGCGGCCAACTCGACCGGCACCTGCGACAAATTGAAGAGCGCCTGGGCATTGAGATCCTAAACCGCGGCAATGAATTTTCGCTCAGCGGAGAGCGCGATCAAACAGATACCGCCGTGCACCTGCTCAACACACTTTACCAAGAGGTCATGGAGGGAAACGAACTCACCCCTGAGCAAGTCCACTTAGCACTGCAAGCTTCTGGCCACGCCCTGCCACAACAAGCTGACAAGACCCGCCACGACGACAGTGAATTCTCTGGCACCACGCTAATTCGCACCAAAAAGTGCACCGTCAAACCCCGCGGCCAGAATCAACAGCTGTATGTCCACGCCGTGCAAACCCATGACATCAATTTCGGTGTAGGCCCTGCCGGTACAGGCAAGACCTACCTAGCGGTAGCCTGCGCCGTTGAATCATTACTAAAAGACGAAGTCGAACGTATTTTACTCGTCCGCCCCGCGGTTGAGGCGGGCGAGAAGCTGGGGTTTTTACCCGGTGACCTCGCGCAAAAGGTTGACCCTTACCTGCGCCCACTCTACGACGCACTCTACGAGATGCTCGGTTTTGAAACCGTCGCCAAGCTGATTGACCGCAAAGTGATCGAGGTGGCCCCTCTGGCCTACATGCGCGGCCGCACGCTCAACAACTCCTTCATCATTTTGGACGAGAGCCAAAACACCACGCGTGAGCAGATGAAAATGTTCCTCACCCGTATCGGCTTTGGCTCCACCGCCGTCATCACCGGCGACCCTTCACAAATTGATCTACCGCGCGGTCAAAAGTCGGGGCTCAAACATGCGATCACCGTCCTCGATAATGTCGCGGGCATTAGCTTTACCCATTTCGAGTCGCGCGATGTGGTCCGCCACCCATTGGTACAACGTATTGTCGAGGCCTATGAAGCCCAAGACGAACAACCCCGAGACGAATACTAAACATGAGCATCGACATCGACCTACAGCTGGCCTGCGAAAACTGCAGCGATCTACCCAATAGTGACGACCTGCAAGTTTGGGTTGGCAAAGCGCTGGCCCACCCCCTTAGCGGCGAGCCAATAGCCGCTACCGAGCTGAGCATTCGCGTAGTCGACAATGACGAGAGCCAAACCCTCAACCGCGAATATCGCGGCAAAGACAAACCCACCAACGTACTAAGTTTCCCCACCGACATCCCGGAGAATTGGCCCAGCGAATTACAAGCCGAGCTGCCGCTTGGCGACCTGGTCATTAGCGCCCCCGTTGTCGCTGCGGAAGCCATCACTCAAGGCAAGAACCTGCGGGCACACTGGGCGCATATGGTGATACACGGCAGCCTGCACCTACTCGGTTACGACCACATGGATGATGCCGAAGCCGTGAAGATGGAAACCCTCGAAACCCAACTGCTCATCGAGCTGGGTTTCCCAGCCCCTTACCAGGGAGAAATGTGAAATACAGGTTAGGCGGTAAGTAACAAACAATTGCCGACAAAAGCCGTCATTTAGGCGCAACAAACACTTGTATCTCAGCGTCATTGCGAATTTAATAGCCCCTGATGGCCCAGAGGCCAAACCGGTTCTGGCATAAGCTAGAACCGCCACTAAAAAACACAGAGCTTTCGGATCCAACCATGAGTGAAGACCCCTCGAGTAGTCAGTTACAGCCTAGTCGTACAAGTGAAAAATCCTGGATCGACAAGCTGTTCAACGCCTTCTCAGCCGAACCAAAATCCCGCAAAGAACTCCTCGATATAATTAAAGAAGCCGCCGAAAACAAGGTGGTTGACCCGCAAGCTTTAGAAATCATTGAGGGGGCACTTGACGTCGCAGACCAGCAGGTACGCGAAGTCATGATTCCTCGTTCACAGATGATCCTCGTCAGCATCGACGACCAGCCAAAAGAGCTGTTACCGAAAATCATTGAATCTGGCCACTCACGCTTCCCCGTTATCGGTGAGTCGACCGACGATGTACGCGGCATTCTCTTAGCGAAAGATTTACTGCCTTTGATTCTCGACGGTCAGGAAAACTTCACGCTGGCCAATATTTTACGCCCGGCCACTATCATCCCCGAGAGCAAACGTCTCAATATTTTATTGCGTGAATTCAGAGAAAACCGCTACCACATGGCACTGGTCATTGATGAATACGGCGGCATCTCCGGGCTGGTCACCATTGAAGATATCCTCGAAGAGATCGTCGGTGAAATAGAAGATGAAACCGATGATAACGCCGACGACGCATACATCCGCAAGGTATCCGACAGTGACTACATCATCAAAGCCCTGACCCCTGTCGAAGACTTCAATGAGTACTTCGGCGCTGGTTTTAATGAAGATGAGTTCGGCACCATCGGTGGCATTCTGATGGGCAGCTTCGGCCACCTGCCCGAGCGCAACGAAACCGCCAGTGTGGACGGCTACCAATTCCGCGTACTCTATGCAGACAACCGGCAAATACACCTACTACGCCTGACGCCACCCGAGCCAAAATAACCACAGCCCGCGATAAGGACGTAACCGGATCACTCGGTTGCGCTCACCCTATGCCAATGACGACCACCGCTTACTTTTGGGAAAAATGGCCACACTGGGCCGCATATGTATGTGCGCTGCTGGCGGGCGGGCTCGCGCCACTGTCGCTGGCACCGCTGAACATATGGCCACTGGCGCTGCTCAGCCCCGCCATCCTTGCACTGCTGTTGTACCGCCAGAGCGGACGCGACTTACTAAAACGCAGCTTCTGTTTTGGGCTGGGTTTATTTGGCGTTGGCGCCTCCTGGGTTTACGTTAGCATTCACGACTTTGGCTACACCGGAGTCACTCTGGCCGGTTTACTGACCGGTCTATTCGTCGCGGGCCTCGCGCTGTTATTTGCCCTGCCATTCTTAATGCTCTCATACCGGCAGACCACACGCAGCTGGCTGCCTCACCTGCTGTTGGTCGCCGCTGTTTGGGTTTTAGGCGAGTGGAGTCGCAGCTGGTTTCTCACGGGTTTCCCCTGGCTCTATATTGGCTACAGCCAATTGACGACACCGCTGGCCGGTTGGGCACCTCTTTTGGGTATTTACGGCGTCAGTCTAGCGGTGCTGCTCACGGGAGCATTGACCCTTTGGCCGTTTCTGAGCCGCAGTAAACCCAGCTTAATTCTGGCGCCGTTGCTGCTCAGCAGCCTCTGGATTGGCGGCCTTCAACTACAAGACATTGAGTGGACGCAAGCCGTCGGTGAGCCCAAAAAAGTGGCGCTGGTGCAAGCCAACATTCCACAGGATAAGAAATGGCAGCCGAGCTACCTTGAAGCCACGCTAAATCGCTACCGCCGACTATCGGCTCAAGCTTGGTCCGCCGACTGGGTAATCTGGCCTGAAGCAGCAATCCCGCTCGTCTACCACCAAGCCCTTCCGGTGCTACAGGAAGCCCACAAAACAGCGCTGGCCAACAACAGCGCCCTGATTACCGGCATTCTCTACGATGACCCAGCAAGCGGCCGCTATCACAACAGCAGTCTCGGCCTCGGCCTCGCCAGCGGCCTCTACCACAAGACACGCTTAGTCCCCTTTGGTGAATATGTACCGCTGGAACAGTGGCTACGCGGCGCCATAGAATTTTTCAACCTGCCCGCCTCATTTATCAGCCCCGGCAAGAGCGAACAACCGCCACTGCAGATTGGTGCCACCCGCCTAGCCACCGCCATCTGCTATGAAGTCGTCTACCCGGACCTGGTGGCAAGCATGGCGAGAAATACCGAGGTGATACTCACCATAAGCAACGACGCCTGGTTTGGCAGCTCTTGGGGGCCACTGCAGCACCTGCAGATGGCGCAGATGCGAGCGCTCGAAAATGGCCGCTTTGTAATTCGTGGCACCAACAATGGCGTCAGCGCCATCATCAACAACCGAGGCGAACTGCTGGCCACTAGCGAACAATTTGTACAGCAAGTGTTAACAGGTCAGGTTCAAGCCTACAAAGGGTCTACTCCTTTTGTGCGCTGGGGCTCCAGTAGCGCGCTGTTATTGTGCCTAGGACTTTTAATCATGGCTGGCACTTACCCAGTTAATCGCCCCGCGCGCGCGCGCCATTAACTCAAGACTCGAATCTTAAATCTCAGACAAAACGTATATTTATCGCTCTCCCCCTTCCCATCCACAAAGCTTTCATTTAGTTTGGTTCTGGGCATTGTTATGCCCTCGCACTAATTGGTGGCAGTATTTGCTGAAACGCCCAGACCGCAAATAATTATTAAGGGCGCACCTCAGCTCCTCACTCGGATGTGTTAGCTAGCGACCTGATGACTCACCAGCACAAAGTGGTGACATCAGGCATAACAACAACGGAGAGATGTTATGCTTTTTAGCCAGACCCCTTTGAAAATGAAACCCCGTACACAGCGAAAATTACTCTGCGCAACCATCGCCGCAACCGTTAGCCTTGGCATGGGTAATGTTTATGCCGACGACCACGGCGAACAAGTCATCGAAGAAGTTGTGACCCTCGGATCACGCAACACAAAACCAAGAACCGCTTCAGACTCCACCGTGCCGGTTGATGTTTTTAACGCAGATGACCTCAGCAGCATCGGTGGCGGCGGCGACATCACTGACGCCCTCAACACTCTGGTGCCCTCATATCAGGCCGCTCCGGCAACCGGTGACGGCAGCGCCTTTGTGCGCCCAACCTCGTTGCGAGGCATGGCCTCCGATCAAACCCTAGTATTGGTCAACGGCAGCCGCAGACATCGCTCATCACTGGTGCAACTGTTCGCCCCAGCAGCCAACAACGGCTCCCACGGCGTTGATGTTGCGATGATCCCGAGCCTAGCGCTGAAGAACATCGAAGTCCTGCGTGACGGTGCAGCCGCACAATATGGCTCTGACGCCATTGCCGGCGTCATGAACTTTCAGTTAAAAGACGCCTCTGAAGGCGGCAGCCTAGTAGCCAGCTACGGAGAGCACTTTGAAGGTGAAACCAGCTGGAAAGTGGGTGCCAATGCCGGCCTAGCACTCGGCGAGACCGGTTTCCTAAACCTGACCATTGAGACCAATGACAACGACGCCTTGTCACGTGGCCGTCAGCGCCCCGTTGCGCAAGACTTGATCGATGCAGGAGTAGATGGTGTCGGCGACGACGCAGTGTTTGGTGACGCTCCGTTTGTGCAAAGCTGGGGACGCCCCGAAACCAGCGCCACCAAGTTTGTGATTAATACCGGCTTCGACATTAGTGACACCATGTCTGCCTACGGCTTTGGTAACTACGCCAAAACAGACGGGCGCTTTCGTTTTTTCTACCGCGATCCAGGCAACAGTGACCTAGCACAATCGCTTGCCCTTGGTGCCACGAACCTCTCACGTGAAACCCTAGCAGGTTACACCCCCTATCTAGATGGCGCTCAAACAGACTACAGCCTAGTCGTTGGCCTCAAAGGCGAGTTTGCCAATGCGACAACTTACGACTTCAGCGTCAGCACTGGTTCAAACGAGCTGGATTACACACTCAATAACTCTCTCAATGGCGATGCACCTCTCAGCGGCACCTCCGCTGTTCGAAATTTTGATACCGGCGACTTCAAGCAAGAAGAAACCAACATCAACCTAGATTTCGGCACTGAGCTGAATGATATGATGTTTCTGGCCTATGGCCTTGAGTACAGAGAGGAAACTTTCACCCAAATGGCCGGCGACACAGCCTCTTCCATCGGTGGCGGCTCAAGTGGTTTAGCCGGCACCCGTGCCGAAGACGCAGGAGAGCACAAGCGCGACAACTATGCCCTCTATGTTGACCTCGAACACGACGTCAGTGAACAACTGCTGCTGCAATACGCTCTGCGCTACGAAGATTTCTCTGACTTCGGCAGTACCATCAATGGCAAACTGGCTGGACGTTACCGCATCAATGACACCCTAGCCTTGCGGGCAGCTGTATCAACCGGTTTCCACGCTCCAACCCCTGGCCAGTCAAACCTGCGAAGCACTACCACCACTTTTGACAACCTAGGCAACCAAATCGACGTGGGCCTACTTCCAGCCGACAGCCCTGAGGTTGCGGCTCTGGGAGGGAAAAAGCTGGAGGAGGAAGAGGCGGTTAACTTTAGCTTTGGCTTAACAACGGATCTCAGTGACAGCACCACCCTAACCGTTGATGCTTACCACATAGCCGTAGACGGTCGTATCTACCGCACTGCCATTGATAGTGTATCCTTCTACACCAACGCTTTGGATGTCGAGCATAAAGGTGTCGATGTAGTCATGACGTCTGACTACGAGTGGGGCAAGGACTACAACACTGCTGTCGTACTCGCATACTCCTATGGCGATGTTGAGGTCGCCAGCAACAGCTTGATTAATGGCAATCAAGTGGTCAGTGATGATCTGGTTGAGGACATTGAGAATAACTACCCAGAGCACAAGTTCACTCTGTCATCGACCACGGATATCAGTGAGAGCTGGAGCTTTATGGCGCGGGCACGTTACATCGGCGATCACTGGGACGAGCGCGGTAATTTAGATGGTACTTCCAGCGACGGCCAATCTCAGGAAGTCGACGCCGTGGTCTATGTGGATCTGGAGCTCAACTACTCACCGAGTGAAGACCTGACACTCACCGCTGGTGCCGCCAACATCTTCGATGAATACCCAAATGAGATAGAAAATAATCCGGGTGTGGCTAACCGTGTCAGCGTCGGCCTGCAATACCCACGTCGAAGCGCGGCCAACTATGAAGGCGGATCTTGGTACTTAAAAACCACATATCGTTTCTAATGTAATACCGTAAAACCGCAAAACAAAAAGGCTCTAGGGGGTAACCCCTAGAGCCTTTTTTTATTGAACGCTTTACGTTATTAGCGCGCTGGTTCTACTAAACCGTTTCGATCACGGTTAAACGCACGCCCTCGGCAATAATATGGTGAACCTCCCGCTCCTCTGCAATACCATTGAGCATGCTAAAGGTATAACTCACGATTTCACCGCCGCGCCAGGTCAGCTTAAAACGGCCAAACAGACTGCCCACCGACGCTACCTCTATGTGCTTCAGGAAGGTAGTGCTCATGACATCTAACTCAAACTGCTCTCTGACCTGCTCCATTAGAGTCGCACTGCTGCGCGCAATGACACCTGGAAACTCCGCCGTCTCAGACAAAAAAACCGCAACGGTTTCTTCGTACTGATAAAGCGCCACATCAAGTGTTACCGGCTGACCGTCTCGGTCCAGCAGTTCCACTTCAACCATATTGGAAAGTTGTATTTTCTGCATTGAAACACCCCCATTATTATTGGTATGGGCTGTTCCTTAGCCTATAGCGTCGTGCTGTCTAGCGCATTGAGGACGGACCGATTAACAACAGCCGTAAGCCCCCAAAAGGTTAAGCGACGGCCTGTTCGTTAAACGAAGCCAAAGACTTAGTAACACCCTGGTTCAACAATGGCAACAAAAAGCTTTGCTGGGAAGACGCATTAATTGGGAAACTAACAGCCTTCAATGGCGAGTTCCCAACCCACTGAAAGCGCCAGCGTAGCCACTCTGGCTCTTCGCGCGGCTGATACTGGATGAAGTCCACATCGCTTGGCGAAACGCCCATACACTCAATCAATTGGCGTGCAAGGTGCTCGGCGTTTTTAAGGAGCTGGTTACCGGGTAGATCCTGTCGCGCCATCAGCACAACGTAGTACCGATTCCGGTAACTCAGGCACTGCACATCCACACTCAGAGGGCGACCAACACGGTTGCACAACTGTATGGTTTCAGGCGTTAGGGGGGTTACATTCTTCATACTGATCACTGATCACTGATTATTCATTTCTTATTATTATCGGGTGTTCATGTGTCATTTTGATGATGCGCTGCTAATTGAGCCTGCGACACCAACCCTTTGACCTAGACACATATGCCCCGCTCGTCGTCACCTCTTCTGGGTCACTGGAGCGAAGTTTCTCTGTTCTGATTCCGCATTCAACCAAACCCAATCAACTGGGCTAGCTGTGCTCGTTTGGGGTGGCGATAGTAGACTCTCACCTAGCTAAAATCAAAATTCAAAGCGATCAATTTACTCACGCGTTACCGTTGTAACCTCATGAAACGATCTACGCGCCACTTTCTCCCATTAACGTTTACGATGGTAACAAAAGCCCCTTTTATACGGTTGCCCACTATAGAAATAGTGCCCACAATAACAGCGCAATATGGAATGCAGCCCACACAGAGGGGCGAATAACAATAAAACAAAGACACACATAGGGAGCGCACCATGAACCGCCGGAATTTCAAGCTATCAACCGCCTACTTAATACCCGCCGTCCTAGTACTCAGCAGCTGTACCTATATGTCGCAGGGTTTTCTCAGCGACAGCGACCGCAGCGCGCAAACCGTTGCAGCCGATCGCTTTGGCGACTCTGCCAAGCAGATCATCTACCTTGATCAAAACTGGAGCGCCGCGGACAGCCTGTGGTTCTACAACACCACCCAGGGCTCCAACCTTCTGCCCTGGGACATATTCCTGAACCTTGAGTTGGCGAACAGCGAAGAGAAGCTGCGCTCTGACAACAACATGAACGGCTATCGCTACCTAACCCAACGCAGCAGCTGGGACAATCCAGAAGCCCTGCCGGTGGGTTTTGTGAAGAACACCTACCAAGGTGACGATTTTGTTGGCCTAACATGCGCCGCCTGTCACACCAACCAGGTCAACTACCAGGGTTACGGCATCCGTATCGACGGCGCCCCCACTCTGGCAAACATCGAAGGGCTGTTCCTCGATATAGAGAGTGCTCTGCGCGGTACACTTGAAACGCCAGAGAAATTCGATCGCATGGCCAGCGCACTCAATGCCACCGACGCCGACAGCATCGCCACCGTGCGTACACGCCTTGCCGCCGCGCTGGCGCAAAGCGCTGACTACAATCGAGTGAATACACCGACCCACGGTGACGAGCAAGTACGCTACGGCTACGCGCGCCTGGATGCCTTTGGCCGTATCTACAACCGCATCCTCGGTCACTTGACCCCAAATACAGACAATTTCAACCCAGCGAACGCACCAGTAAGCTACCCATTCCTATGGGATACCCCACAGCACGATTTCGTACAGTGGAACGGCGTAGGCGATAACGCCGGCGCCGGCGCGCTGGGCCGTAACACAGGTGAAGTGCTCGGCGTGTTTGCGAGCTTCGAACTGACCCGCGAAAAAGGCGACCTCGGCTACCGCTCCTCGGCCAATGTTCGCAATCTCGGTCGCCTGGAAACACACCTAGAAAGCCTTGAGTCTCCACTCTGGCCAGAAGCCCTGCCGGCAATCGACCAAGAACTGGCCGCATCAGGTAAAGGCGTTTTTATCGAGTATCAATGCCACAGCTGCCACGAAGCGATTGACCGCAGCAATCCAGAGCGCCGTGTCATTGCACAGTTTTCCAGCCTCGACGCCATCGGCACCGACCGCACCATGGCGGAAAACGCTTTTAACTACAGTGGCAAGAGTGGCTTACTTGAAGGTAAGAAGCTCAACGCCCTCAAACCAAAAGAGGGTGAATTTGGCGCAACAACCAAAGTCCTACCGGCATTAAGCAAAGCCGGCCTCGGGGTTATTGTTGAAGCCAGTCACGGCAAACCTTGGTTCATCCGCTGGCCCGAGCGCATCTATGACGTCGTGGTCAGCGTGGTCGAAAACCCCATCAAGAAGACCGAACGTCATCAGGACTTCGAGATTGTAAGCAATGGACCCGAAGACCTGCTCGCTTATAAGGCACGTCCATTGAACGGTATCTGGGCCACCGCCCCTTACCTACACAATGGTTCTGTGCCCAACCTAAACGACTTGTTTTTACCCAGCTGCAGCGATACAGAAATTGAAAGTGGAAAGGTTTGCCGCCCGAACACATTCACACTGGGCAGTCGCGAGTTTGATCCGGTTAACGTTGGCTTTGCGCAGAAGTCTTTAGAAGAACACGCCGATCTCTTCGTCTTCGATACCCGCAAACCAAGCAACGCCAACGTGGGCCATGAATACGCAGTGGGTGTAACGCCGATCATTAAGTTAAACGCGGACGGTAAACCGGTAAAAAACGCCGAGGGTAAAAACGCGCAGCTGTGGTTGCCGCCGATTACCGACGCGAAGCGTGTGGCTTTGGTTGAGTACTTGAAGACGCTGTAATTCTAAAAAGAGCTTCAACACACAACCCTGCTAACAAAAAGGCGAGTCATTGACTCGCCTTTTTGTTGTTTGAAAAACTCATCTAGCTCCGGTATGTCTGACACGTCGCAATCTCCCCTAAGAGCCCCTATAATATCCGGCTTTGCTGTACGTCCGTCCCTTGCACGCTGGCGCTAGAAGCCCAGCCGACAGACCATCAGATAAACCAATTTCAGACCAAATAGGTTAGTTCGATAATGGAAGAGCAATACAAGCCGTCCGCCGTTGAAACGGCAGCCCAGCAGCAGTGGGATTCCCAGCAGAGTTTTCGAGTGACTGAAGACGCGTCCAAAGAGAAGTTCTACTGCCTAGCCATGTTCCCTTACCCAAGCGGTAAGCTGCACATGGGCCACGTGCGCAACTACACCATTACCGACGTAATTTCCCGCTACCAGCGTATGCAAGGCAAAAACGTTCTGCACCCAATGGGCTGGGATGCCTTCGGTCTGCCGGCGGAAAACGCCGCGATTGCCAACAAAACGGCACCAGCTAAGTGGACCTACAGCAACATCGACTACATGAAGGGCCAGCTGAAATCGCTCGGCTTTGGCTTCGACTGGAACCGCGAAATGGCCACCTGCCAGAGCGGTTACTACCAGTGGGAACAGTGGTTCTTCACTCGCCTGTATGAGAAGGGCTTGGTCTACAAGAAGATGGCCACGGTTAACTGGGATCCAGTTGATCAGACCGTACTCGCCAACGAGCAAGTGATCGACGGCTGCGGCTGGCGTTCAGGCGCCAAGGTTGAGCGCAAAGAAATTCCCCAGTGGTTCATTAAAATCACCGACTACGCCGGTGAACTGCTCGACAGCCTCGACGGCCTGACAGAATGGCCCGAGCAAGTTAAGACCATGCAGAAGAACTGGATTGGCAAGAGCACCGGTGTCGATATGACCTTTGCTCTAACCCAACCGGTAACGGTCAGCATCGACGGCGAAGAGCAAACAATCGCCAGTTTTGATGTCTACACCACTCGCCCAGATACCCTCATGGGTGTGACTTACGTGAGCCTGGCCGCCGAGCATCCGATCAGCCTCAAGCTGGACGAAGACAACGCCGAACTCGCAGCCTTCATCAAAGAATGTAAGGGCCAGAGCGTAGCCGAAGCCGATATGGCGGTGATGGAAAAGAAGGGCATGAACACCGGCCTGACCGCCACTCACCCGATCACCGGCGAAGAGGTGCCTGTTTGGATCGCCAACTACGTGCTGATGGATTACGGCTCTGGTGCCGTGATGGCCGTACCCGCACACGACGATCGCGACTTCGCCTTCGCCAACAAGTACGACCTGCCGATCACCCAAGTGATCGCCAGCACCCTTGAGGGCGACAGCGACTACGACGCATCCGTATGGAGCGACTGGTACGGCCGCAAGACCGACACCCAGCTGATCAACTCTGCAGAGTTCAATGGCCTCGATTTCAGCGCGGCTTTTGACGCGCTGACCAAGAAGCTCGAAGAGCTGGGCAAGGGCACCGCCAAGACCAACTACCGCCTGCGCGACTGGGGTGTTTCTCGTCAGCGTTACTGGGGTACGCCAATCCCAATGCTGAACCTGCCAGAAGGCGGCGAGATCCCAGTACCGGCGCACAAGCTGCCGGTACTGCTGCCAGAAGACGTCATCATGGATGGCATCAACTCACCGATTAAGTCGGATAAAGAGTGGCGCAACGCCGATTGGTACGCGGAAGGCGCCGAGCACGAAACCGATACCTTCGATACCTTTATGGAATCTAGCTGGTATTACGCACGCTACACCTGCCCAGATTTTGCCGATGGCATGCTCGACAAAGAACGCGCAGACTACTGGCTTCCCGTTGATCAATACGTGGGCGGTATCGAGCACGCAATCTTGCACCTGCTGTACGCGCGCTTCTTCCACAAGCTGATGCGCGACGAAGGCCTGATCAGCAGTGACGAACCCTTCAAACGCCTGCTGTGTCAGGGCATGGTACTGGCCGACTCGTTCTACAAGCTGAACGATGACGGCTCCAAGACCTGGTACAACCCGGCAGACGTCGACATAGTGAAAGACGAAAAAAGCAAGCCCATCTCGGCCTCCCACCCGGAAGCCGGCGAGCTGACCATGGGCGGCATGACCAAGATGTCGAAGTCGAAGAACAACGGCATAGACCCGCAGTCGGCCGTTGATCTCTACGGCGCCGATACCGTACGCCTGTTCACCATGTTTGCCGCGCCACCTGAGCAAACACTCGAATGGTCTGATTCGGGCGTTGAAGGCGCAAGCCGCTTCCTGCGTCGTCTGTGGAAAACCGCACACGGCCATATTGAAGCCGTCGCCGGCGCACCGGTCGCACTCAACCCTGAGGTGTTAGACGACCAACAGAAAGAGCTGCGTCGCAAGGTTCACCAAACCATCGGTAAGATCACCGACGACTACGGCCGTCGCCAAACCTTCAACACGGCGATTGCCGCGGTGATGGAGCTGCTCAACGATGTGACCAAACTGGCCGACCGTCGCACACCTGAAAGCCTGGCGGTGGAACGTGAAGCATTAGAGGCCCTGAGCCTGTTGCTGGCACCGATTGTTCCGCATATTTGTCACAACCTGTGGCAAGCTCTGGGCAATGGCGATAATGTTATCGACACACCATGGCCAACGGTTGATGAAAGCGCACTGGTACAGACCAGCATTGAGCTGGTCGTGCAGGTAAACGGCAAGGTGCGCGCCAAACTCATCGTTGAAGCTGACGCCGCCGACGATGCGATTCTCGACCTCGCCAAAGCCGACGAGCAGGTTCAGAAGTTCCTCGAAGGCAAAGAGATCAAGATGAACAAGGTCATCCGTAACAAAGATGGCTCACCGAAGATGGCAACCTTCGCGGCTAAATAATTCGGCCACTCGCGCCCCCCACAGTACAAGGGGGGACGCGGTTTTTACGCTTTACCGATTGTCAGTGGCCGTCGGTAAACCATAAAGACCGCACGGCCCCACTAGGGCGCTGACAATAAATAACCAATAAAAACAAACGCACGGAATTCGCATGAACAAAATACTTAAAGCAGTTGCCCTCAGCGCCATTTTTACCGGCCTCATTACCGGTTGTGGCTGGCAGTTACGGGGTCAAACAGCCTTACCAGAAGGCACCGAAAATATTTTCGTCTCCGCCGCTGACAGCCACGGGAAGCTGATGGGTGAATTCACACAACTGCTAAACGCCAATCAAGTGAACGCCGTTGGATCACCCAAAGAGGCTCAATACAGTATTTACATTGAACGTGAGGACGAAGATAAACGTACCGTCTCCGTGGGTAACAGCACGCTGGCCGCAGAATACGAGCTGACCATGAAAGTCGACTACCGCATTGAATCTGCCACAGGGACTCTACTGGTACCGAAGGCCACGGCTCAGGTTGCCCGCAGCTACGAATACGATCGCAACGACGTGATCGCCAAAGACGAAGAAGAAAGGCTCATCAAAGCTGAGATGCGCCGCAATCTGGTGCAACAAATTCTCCGCCGCCTGCGCTTCGCCAGTCAGAGCGACGCGAACGCCGCTGATACGTCCAGCTCCAACAGCAGCGCCCACTAATGGCAAAGGTGCGCGCAGATCAACTCACTGGCGCACTTAAGCGCCAGCTGGCTCCTGTTTATCTCGTCAGTGGCGATGAACCACTGCTAGTGCAAGAAGCCTGCGACGCTATACGCCAAGCGGCACGCGCCAATGGATTTACCGAACGTGAACGCTACCATGTTGAAAAGAGTTTTGACTGGGGCAGTTTACTGACCGAAGCCAACAGCTTATCGCTGTTTGCCGAGCGGAAGATTCTCGAACTGCGCATCGACAATGGCAAGCCCGGCACCGAGGGAGGTAAAGCGCTGGCCACCTATGTCGAGCGCCCCAGTGAAGACAATCTATTATTAATTGTCACCCCCAAGCTCGACGGTACCGCGCAACGTAGCAAATGGTTTAAGGCGTTAGAAAAAATAGGCGTTTTTGTTCAGGTATGGCCCATCACTGGCCCACAGCTGCCACGCTGGATTGAACAACGTATGAGCCAAGCCGGCCTACACGCCGACCCACAAGCCATCGACATGCTCTGTTCACGCATTGAAGGCAACCTGCTTGCCGCTTCGCAAGAAATTGAAAAACTGAAACTGCTAGCACCGGATGGCAAGGTAACCGCCGAAGTCATCGCCAGCAGTGTCGCCGACAGCGCCCGCTACGATGTTTTCGATTTGACCGACAAAGCATTGAATGGCAACGCGCGTGGAGCCGTGAAAACACTGCAAGGCTTACGTGGCGAAGGCACCGACGCCACCGTGGTGCTTTGGGCCTTAGCCCGAGAAGTCCGCACCTTGGCAAACCTCGCTCAAGCGCAGCAGCAGGGCCAGAATTTTGATTGGGCCTGCAAAAACTCAGGTGTTTGGGACAAGCGTAAACCCATTATGCAGGTAGCCCTGCGACGCCTGCGGCTGGCGCAATTACAAATGCTGCTGCGTAAAGCGAATGGGATCGACAAAGCCATTAAAGGTTTGCGTAATGCCTCCCCTTGGGATGAGCTACTCGACCTAACACTCAACATTAGCGGTACGTTTAGCCTCTCACCGCAATTGCAACGGCTGTCTCTAGCGTCGCCTTAAGTGTTTGTACATACCGTTCATGCATAGGTGTTGAGGCATAGGTATTGAGGCACAGTATCGCCAAGCGGTCGCTATCCATCACCCTCGGTGATCAACTCACCATGGAAGGTATTTTCTTTAGCCGCGACAGGCAAAGACAACTGCACCACATTGGCCTGAGACACGAAACGGCCGTCGACGAGATGCTGTTCCATCTGCTGCGCTGGAATAGGCTGGGAATAATAATAGCCCTGGACCTGATCACAGCCACGAGACCGCAACCACTCCAACTGGTGCCTATCCTCAACGCCTTCCGCCACAACCTTCAAACCCATATTGTGCGCCAAGCTAATAATGGATTTTGCGATCGCTGCATCGTTGTTGTCTGTCGCCACATCACTAATAAAGCTGCGATCAATTTTTAATTTCTGAATCGGAAAGCGCTTTAAGTAAGCGAGCGAAGAATAACCGGTACCAAAGTCATCAATCGCCAGCGATACCCCCATGCTGTTCAAGCGATTCATCAAATTAATACTTTCGCCTGCGTCCTCCATGGCCGATGTTTCGGTAATCTCCAGCTCTAGATATTCTGCGGGTAACCCAGTGGTATTTAGGATCTCCTCAACACGAGCAACAAAGTCGCCATGCTGAAACTGACGGGGCGATAAATTTACCGCCACCGTGCCGTGATATTTATCCTGCTGCTGCCAACACTTTAATTGCCGACAGGCCTCACGCAGCACCCAATCTCCCAGAGGCTCGATCAGACCGGTTTCTTCCGCCAATGGAATGAAGTGTACGGGCGATACCATACCGCGCTGCGGGTGCTGCCAGCGTACCAACGCCTCCATACCGATTAGTTTGCCGCTGCTCAAATCAATTTGCGGTTGATAATATAGCTGCAACTGTTCTTGCTCGATGCCGCGGCGCAAATCATTTTCCAGCAGTAGAAAGTTAACCGCCGACGCATTCATGCCTTCGGTGTAAAACTTAAAATCATTTTTACCCGCTTCCTTGGCTTTATACATCGCCACATCAGCATTTTTCAACAGCTCTTCGGTGGTGTCGCCATCCTGCGGGTAAACACTGATACCAATACTGACGCTGGTCGAAATGTCGTGACCAAATACATTCATTGGGCGCGAGAGGGCTGCGAGAATTTTATTCGCCACCAGCGCTATACCCGACCGCTCATCCATGGATTCAAGGACGATGACAAACTCATCCCCCCCCAAGCGTGCAACGGTATCCATATCCCGCACATCATTCTTGAGACGCTGAGAGATGGTTTTCAGCATCATATCTCCGGCGTCATGGCCGAGGCTGTCATTAATGTTTTTAAAGCGGTCTAGGTCCAACAACATCAACACCAGCTGGCTATCACTGCGGCGCGCGCGTGCCAAGCCATGGGCAATTCGATCATAAAATAACGCGCGATTGGGCAAGCCGGTCAAGGCATCATGAAATGCCATATGATTCAGCCGCGCCTGCTGTTCACGCAACGCGTCTTCAGCCAACTTACGTTCAGTAATATCGGTACAAATCGTACAAATACCGAAGGTCTCTTCCTGACGATTTTTAAGGGGAAATTTAATCATAAGGTAGACGTGCGAACTGCCATCCTTGTGATCTACAACCAGCTCGGACTCCTGCGTCTCTCCAGTACTGAGAACCAAGTGATCACCATCACTGAGCTGCTCTGCAATTTCTGCGGGGTAAATATCCTTTACATTTTTACCGACACAACCCTCTTCGTCGATATACGCTAGGTGTTTAAAGTAATCACTGGCGAGGACGACATTGCCATCCAAGTCCTTCACGGACATAAGAGCTGGGGAGTGCTGCAAAATTGCCTGTAAATAGGTTTCGCTGGCCCAGAGGGCCTGCTCAGCCACGCGCTGCCTTTCCAGCTGCTGTTCGTGACTGCGCATGTCGATCACCTGGCGGATCAACAGTGCGCTAAAAACCCACAGGGGGTCGAGACTCGTAACGCTGGCCTGCAAGGCACTGATCGCCCCTTCCGACTCACAATAGATCAGGGCCACCACCTGCTTGCCATCAACAATAGGCTGCAACAAAAGGCTCTGGGTACCACTTTGGTAGTCAGCATCGCTCAATACTTGGGCAGTATTTACGTCATAAAATACAGGTGCGTCGCGGTGCTCAGTGCGCAGAAAACACTCGCGTATTGCATTCTGAGGGACACCTCGGAAGTCACCTAAATTTGACGACAAGCCCACCGCAATATCTGGCGACGCCCCAACACGTGATTGAGCAACCGCCTCAACCAGCACATCATTATCACGACGGATCACCAGCACTGCGCGCGCGATCTCAGGCTGCGCCGCCACCAAACGGAGCAAGCGCTCGACAATTTGGCTCGGCGATAGGTCAGCAAATAACTGCTGAAAGCGTCGTATTAAGTCAAAGGCCGAATCGGCTTTTTGCGGCATACCAATCCCAGTACTAAAAATAAAAACGTGATTATGGAAGGAAATACAGTCAGTAGCTGACAAGCGCCGCTTCGAAAAAATGCTGAATAGGCAGGCTTAGAGTCTCGACGCTACTGACCACTTCCGCGTCGGTTCGACCACCAAGCTCCTATGGTGATGTGGCTGTACGCTGCGAACAACAGCACAACCTTTGTACAGCTCGTATATTACCAAAACAGTTAAGGCCCTGACAGCACAAAAATGCAGCAGGGCTTTATTTATTCAACATAAGACTAACGGCGGAAAACGCTGAAACTTAAGCGCCGCACACAGAACATTCGGGGTCGCGCGCGAGGCGCAAGCTGCGCCACTCCATACTGTAGGCATCCAGCATCAGCAAGCGACCACGCAGGGGGCGCCCAAAATCCCCCAAGACCTTCAGGGCTTCAAGCGCTTGCACCGAGCCGATCACCCCCACCAGTGGCGCCAACACCCCATTTTCCGAGCAACTCAGATTCTCATCCCCATCAACAGCGTAGAGACAGTGGTAACACGGGGAATCAACATGACGGCTGTCGAATACAGCCACCTGGCCTTCCATACGAATCGCAGCACCCGACACCAGGGGCGTTTTAGTCGCCACACAAGCTCGGTTAATCGCCTGCCGGGTGGTGAAGTTATCACTGCAATCGAGCACCAGGTTGGCACTGGCCACTTGCTGTAACAATGCGTCATCGGCGAGCCGCCGCGGCAGGCACACAACGCTCGTCTCGGGGTTAATCTCAGCAATACTGGCGGCGGCCGACTCAACTTTGAGCGAGCCTATGTCAGCCTGACCGTGCGCAATCTGCCGCTGTAAGTTGCTCAGATCCACCTTGTCAAAATCAGCCAACACCAGTTCGCCCACACCCGCAGCTGCCAGGTACAGCGCCACGGGGCAACCCAGGCCGCCGAGACCAACAATGAGCACTCGGCTCGCCAAAATAGCTTCCTGCCCCTCAATATCAACCTGCGGCAACATAATTTGGCGGCTGTATTTCAGCAGCTGTTCATCGTTCATGCTTCATCTCTTTTAAGGTCGCCGAGGGCATCAAAACAACCCAAGGTAACTCGATTCTGGCCGCCATAATCCCGCACCGTGCGCCGCTGCTGATAGCCCGCACCGCGCATCAGCTCGCGCACCGCCTCAGCCTGATCATAACCGTGCTCGAGCATTAACCAGCCACCACCGGGGTGACGGGGTGACGCACATAAAAAATCTCGAGCGCTATCGATAATCAAGCGAATATCCGCCAAGCCCTCTTCCTTCGCAATCAAGGCAGACAGAGGCTCAAAACGTACATCCCCTTGGCGTAAATGTGGGTCTAGTGGGTCAATATAGGGGGGGTTGCTCACAATCAATTCGTATCGGTCAGTGGCCGCCAAGCCGGCGAACCAATCACTCTGTAAAACACGCACGTTGGGCAGCTCACACAGCTGACGGTTACTCTCCGCCAGCGCCACCGCGCCAGCCGAAGAGTCAAGCGCCGTCACCTGCCAAGTGGGCTGTTCACTTGCCAGTGCCAGTGCAATGGCCCCCGTCCCCGTCCCGAGGTCCAGCACCCGTGCCGCCTCCGGCAACGGCAACTGCAACGCGGTCTCGACCAACACCTCTGTGTCGGGGCGCGGAATCAACGTGCTGTTATTGACCTTGAGGCTCAGCGACCAGAACTCGCGATAGCCAAGTATATGCGCCACGGGTTCTCCGGCTAGGCGTCGCGCCAGCAGGTCTTCAAAACCTGCGACGGTGGCGTCATCGAGCTGCTTTTCTGGCCAAGTAAAGAGATAGGTACGCTCGCGCTCTAGCAGTTCACACAACAACAGCTCGGCGTCGAGACGCGCCGTGTCACTGTCAATGGCCAGCGCAATACGGCTGGCCGCCGACGCCAGCAACGCTTGAATCGTCAACGCGCTCACTGTTTCATCCTCCGACAACACCCCACACACCAAAAGCGCACATGGTTATTTAGCCAAGTCCGCCAACTGATCGGCCTGAAATTCATTGATAAGTGGGTTCACGACGTCACTCAAAGCACCCTCCATGACATCGCTCAGCTTGTAGAGCGTCAGGTTGATACGGTGATCGGTCACGCGCCCCTGCGGGAAGTTGTAGGTGCGAATGCGCTCCGAGCGATCACCGCTGCCCACCAAGCTCCGGCGCTCATCGGCGGCACTTTGCGCGGCCACCTCTTCCTGCGCATTTTTCAAACGCGCGGCCAACAACGCCATAGCCTGCGCACGATTCTTGTGCTGTGAACGCTGATCTTGACACTCCACCACGACGCCGGTCGGTATGTGCGTTAAGCGAATCGCCGAGTCGGTTTTGTTGACGTGCTGACCACCGGCGCCACTGGCGCGGAAAGTGTCGACGCGCAAGTCCGCCTTATTAATATTAATCTCTTCAAGCTCGTCCGCCTCCGGCATGATCGCCACGGTGCAGGCACTGGTGTGAACACGCCCCTGAGATTCGGTTTCCGGCACGCGCTGTACGCGGTGTACACCGGATTCAAATTTCATTTTTGAATACACGCCCTGCCCCACAACGCGGGTGATGATTTCTTTATAGCCGCCGTGATCACCCTGGTTCTCACTGATAATCTCAATGCGCCAGCCCTGTGATTCTGCATACTTTGAATACATGCGGAACAGATCACCGGAGAAAATAGCCGCCTCATCACCGCCCGTACCCGCGCGCACTTCCAGGAATACGTTCTTGCCATCGTTAGGGTCTTTCGGCAGCAGCAGTGTTTGCAACTCCAACTCAAGAGACACCAGTTTCGCCTCGCCATCACGCAACTCTTCCTGCGCCATCTCGCGCATTTCAGGGTCACCGAGCATCTCTTTGGCGTCCTCTACATCGGTCCTCACTTGGCTATAGCGCTCGAAGCACTCCACCACCGGTTCCAGCTCGGCGTACTCTTTCGAGAGCTCACGAAAACGGTTCTGATCCGAAATGATTTCAGCGTCGCTGAGCAACGCCGCGACTTCACCATAGCGATCTTGCAGAATTTCTAACTTTTCTAAAATCGAGGTTTTCATGACAACTCACTTACTTGGCAAACGGTTAGGGCGGCACGCAGTGTAAATAGAAAGAGAAATGGGCCGTGCGCCCGTATTAATAAATACGGCAGGGTTCCCCCTGCTACGGCATTGTAATGATGGCAGCGAGACTCGCTAATTGGCGGCTTTTTCACGCCCCGTCGACGCGTCATCCAGCGGCGGGTGAAGGTCTTTTTCCTGAAGGTCAAATAACTCGTGCGTGAGGTTTATCATTTGGCTATTACCCGCCGCACCAGCCTGCTTGAGACGCGCGGTGGGCGCGTGCAACAACTTGTTGGTAAGGCCTCGCGCCAACTGCCCCAGCACCGACTCAGGGTCGGCGCCGTTTTGCAGGGCCAGCACGGCCTTACTCAGCTCTTGATCCCGAATATCTTCGGACTTCTGGCGATAGGCTCGAATGGTCGCCACCGAATCCAGTGCTCGCAGCTCCCGCTGGTAGAGCGTCACCCCCTGCTGAACAATGGAGTCCGCTTTCGCCGCTGCATCCTGCCGCGAACGACGGTTTTCATTGATCACCTCGCTGAGATCATCAACGCTGTATAAGTAGACGTCATCGAGTTCGCCCACCTCGGGCTCAATATCCCGTGGAACGGCAATATCCACCATAAACATAGGTTTGTGCTTACGCTTCTTCAGCGCTGACTCCACCGCCCCCTTGCCTAACAACGGCAACTGGCTGGCTGTCGAGGTAATCACAATATCAGCGCGGTGAAGGTGTTCGGGGATATCGGCGAGCAGAATCGCTTCGGCTGAGAATTTTTCGGCCAACTCAGCGGCTCGCCCGAGTGTGCGGTTAGCCACGATAATACGACCAATTCCCTGCTCACTGAGATGGCGAGCGACCAGTTCAATGGTCTCACCGGCGCCGACCAATAAAGCGGTGTCCTGTTTCAAGTCAGAAAAAATTTGCCGCGCCAAACTCACCGCAGCGTAGGCAACCGAAACAGGGTTCTCTCCGATGGCCGTCTCGGTACGCACACGTTTGGCAATGGAAAACACCTGTTGAAAAGCGCTGTGCAAAAAACGCCCCACACTACCCGCGTCGCAGCCCACACTGTAAGCCGACTTAACTTGGCCCAGTATCTGCGGCTCCCCCAAAACCAAGGAATCCAGACCACAAGCCACGCGCATCATATGCTCAATAGCCGCTTCGCCGGCATGGTGATACTGGCTGCGATCCAGCGCTCGGACTGGCAGCAGGTGGTAACACTCCAGCCAGTACTGCAGAGCCTGCACCGCTGGCGCGTCATCACTCCCGCTTGTTCGCACATAAATCTCAGTGCGATTACAGGTGGACAGAATAATGGCCTCTTCGATAAGGGGCTGCTCACACAACTGCGCCAGAGCGTGTGAAACACGTTCTGGCGCAAAGGCCACGCGCTCGCGAATATCGAGGCTGGCGGTGTTGTGGTTAATGCCAAAAGCAAGCAGCGTCATAAGGTCAGGGCTAATGATTACGCAAAGGAGGGCAATTTTCCGGTTATCGCACCAAGCGCGCAAGGGCTAACACGCTTTTTTATAAATAAGCCTGTGTTTATATAGGAATAACCTGCCACAAACGAGCGTCGTGCGCTTAATTTTGCCATATTTCACCACCGGCTCAACGTTTCCGCCCACAAACCCTATACTCTTGTTATACACACCGCCGAACACCCAGAGACTAGCACCCTATGGTCAAGTTCCTCGTACACTAAGATTGGAGCGGCAACCTTTCCTCGGTATGCTTGTCAGAATATACGGACTTACCACCAGACGTGATGATTGAATGACTCTACGCACACACTTAACCGCACTAATCGCTGGCGCACTCATGCTACAAGGTTGCAGCCAACTCCCCCAGCAAAGCGAGCCCGACAACACGGTTGCGGCCCCCAGCCCCCCATTAGAAGTTCCCGCTCGAGCCTTCCCCCCCGAAACCCTGTACGCGCTTTTAGTCGCCGAATTGGCAGGCTCGCGTGAGCGCTATGACATAGCCCTGGGCAATTATATGCAGCAGGCGCATAAGACCCGCGACCCAGGCATTGCCGCCCGCGCCACACGCATTGCCCGCTACCTCAACGCACGTCAGGCAGCACTAAACAGCGCACTGTTGTGGGTTGAACTGGACAGCACCGATATGGAGGCGCACTTCATCAGCGCCTCGGAGTTAGCCCAAGCCGGACGCCTCAACGAGGCATTTGATCACTCCGAAGTGCTGCTAGCGCAGGGCTCGACGCCCATATTCCCCGCCATAGCGGCACGCGCCGTCAAAGCGACTGACACCCAGCGAGAGCAATTATTAGAACGCCTTAACAAACTGCAAAAGCAACACCCGAAAAACCCAGACCTGTTGATCAGCCTAGGCCTCCTATACCAACAACAAAACCAGCTGCAGCGGGCCCTGCAAGCAACGGAAGCCGCACTGCAGCTGGACGATAGCCTAATCCCTGCCGCCATTTTAGAGGCCAAGCTACTCACTACTTTAAAGCGCCCCGCACAGGCCTTGGCGCGTATCGACACCCTGCTGCTGCGACACCCTAACAATAAACGCCTGCGCCTACAGTACGCCCGCCTTTTGGCCAACAGCGATCTGGAAAAAGCCCAAGCCCAGTTCAAAATACTCGCGGAAAAATCGCCCGATGATCCGGAGTTGATTTTTTCTCTGGCCCTTATCAGCAATGAGCGGGGCCTTATTTCGGAGGCTGAAAGTTATTTCAACAAGCTTCTCGATCACCCCAAACACGGATCTTCGGCCCACTATTACCTAGGTCGAATCATGGAGAAGCAGGAAAACTATGAGCAGGCCCTACTGCACTACGTCAAAGTGCAACCCGGCCCAGACTTCATGCCCGCACTCCTGCAAAGCACAGATATCATGGTACGCGCCCAAAGACTCGACCTGGCGCACGAGCGCCTAAAGAACGCCCGCATACGATTCCCCAGCCAAGCTGAGCGTTTTTACTTACTCGAAGCTGAAGTACTTAGTAAGCACATGCACCTAGAGCCCGCCCGCGACCTGCTCAGCGATGGCCTTGCCCAGTTCCCTGCCAGTACACAACTGCTTTACAGTCGCGCCATGATCAACGAGCAACTAAACCTCATGCAGCAGCTTGAAGGTGACCTGCGCAGTATTTTGAAATACGACCCAAATAACGCCACTGCGCTCAATGCGCTTGGCTACACACTGGCCGACCGCACCGACCGCATCGCAGAAGCCTACCAATTGATTAGCCAAGCCTTACAAATAAACCCTGACGACCCGGCCATCATCGACAGCATGGGCTGGGTACAGTACCGCATGGGTAATTTGGAAGAGTCCCTATTAAGACTGCGACAAGCGATGCAGGCCTTTCCTGATCATGAGATCGCCGCGCACCTGGGCGAAGTGTTGTGGGCCAACGAACAACAAGATGAAGCCCACAAAATCTGGCAACAGGGCTTGCAGTTGACCCCTAAGAGCCGGATCATCCGAGAGGTCATGCAACGCTTAGGCACCGCTACTCAGTAAATGCCGCTGCTTTGACACACCGCAACCACCCGATCGGAAACGACTCATATGCCCCACCGTCTGCAGCAGCTTCAACGCCAAGCGTGCATTATCGCGCTGCTGCTACTGGCCGGGTGCGCCAGTCAAACAACCAGCGTCACCAGTAAACCTACTGAAGAGGCTGCCTCCGTTTACGAGCCCAGCCGGACCAAGGTAAACAGCACGAAACAATCGCCCAGCCAACCACCAACGGCGCCACAACTCTCCGATTGGGACGAGTACCAGCGCGTACTACAAGGCATTGAGCACTGGCAGGTTCAAGGCAAGCTGGGCATTCGCCTGCCCAGCGACTCCGGCAGCCTCTATTTCAACTGGCGACAGCGCCCTGAAAACTTCGCCATTCACCTGAGTGGCCCACTCGGTCAAGGCGCCAGCTGGATACGCGGCGGCTCGCCAAACAACAAACTTCAGCAAGTTAGCCTAGAGCGTGGAAAACAGCCGCCCGTTTACGCGGACAATTTAGAGACGTTAATGCACAGTACGCTAGGCTGGTCCCTGCCGGTGAGTGAACTCTATTACTGGGTGCGTGGCATTCCCGCTCCTGACTTCCCCATTGAGCAGCTCGCCCACGACGCAGAAGGCCGCTTAGAACATTTGCAGCAACAGGGCTGGACGCTTAAATTTGAGCGCTACAAAACAGTTGAGTCCTGGCCTCTGCCCGGCAAGTTAATCGCCGAGCGTAAGCCGCTCAAACTCACCTTCATCATCAAGAACTGGAAGCTCAGCGACTAAACCCGCCACACACCTAAAACACATACAGTACAAGCTGCCCGAAATATGAACGACGCCACCAGTCTCACACTAACTTCGCCCGCCAAACTCAACCTATTCCTACACATTACCGGCCAGCGAGAAGACGGTTACCACAATCTACAGACGTTATTCCAACTGCTCGACTTCGGCGACGACATTCACTTCACCAGGCGCACCGATGGCGAGCTGACACTGAGCCCGACTATGCCCGGCGTCCCCCATGAAGACAATCTCATTACCCGCGCCGCGCGTTTACTCCAGCAAACAACCAACAGCACACTAGGCGCCGACATTCGCATTGATAAGCGCCTCCCCATGGGTGGTGGTATTGGCGGCGGCAGCAGCAACGCGGCTACCACCCTGCTGGCCCTTAACCACCTATGGGACACCCAGCTGAGCATTGAGCAACTGACCCTGCTGGGCGCTCAACTTGGAGCCGATGTCCCCGTATTTGTAGCCGGTAACAGCGCATTTGCTGAGGGCGTTGGCGAACAACTACAACCCATGACATTGCCGGAACAGTGGTTTGTTGTCCTTGCACCCAATTGCCACGTATCAACTGCCAAGATTTTTTGCCACAAAGATTTGACAAGGGACACGCCGATCATTAAAGTGGCCGCCATTCCCGAGCAGCTCAAACATAATGACTGCCAGCCACTGGTAAGAGCGATCTTCCCCGAAGTGGATGAAGCACTTAACTGGCTTAGCCAGCACGGTGTTGCTAGGATGACTGGAACAGGCGCCTGTGTATTTTCAGCGTTTGATTCGGAAGCCAAGGCCAAGGCCATTTTGGAGCTAGCTCCTGATAACCTTAAAGGCTTTACAGCTCTCGGAGTCAATCGTTCAATATGCCACAGACAACTTTCCAACCAGTAAGATTTTACTGGGGTGTAGCCAAGCGGTAAGGCAGCGGGTTTTGATCCCGTCATGCGTAGGTTCGAATCCTTCCACCCCAGCCATATTCAGTTCTTTCTAAGCAGTTAGATTGAACGACACGAGTAGCCGGCCTTATGCCGGCTATTTTTGTATTGAGAGATCGAAAACGATCTATCATTCTAAGGCACGTAGTTCAGAGCCTTAGGGAAGTGCATCGACCTTCCACCCAACCCCTTCAAACTTGGTAGACAGAAAAAGGTACCTTTCGTGGCTGACTTAATGGTCTTTACCGGAAATGCCAACCCTAAACTGGCACAACAAATTGTTGATCGCCTGGGCCTCCCTCTGGGTGACGCCTCCGTAGGGAAATTCTCTGACGGCGAAGTAACCGTCGAACTCAACGAGAACGTTCGTGGGCGCGATGTTTTTGTCGTGCAGTCGACCTGCGCACCTACCAATGACAACCTGATCGAATTAATCGTCATGGTGGACGCACTGCGCCGTGCGTCGGCCGGCCGCATCACCGCAGTTGTCCCTTACTTTGGCTACGCCCGCCAGGATCGTCGCGTACGTTCCGCCCGCGTGCCAATTACCGCTAAGGTGGTAGCCGACATGATGGTAGGTGTGGGTGTTGATCGCGTACTAACCGTTGACCTTCACGCCGAGCAGATCCAAGGTTTCTTTGATGTGCCCGTCGACAACGTTTACGGCTCGCCAGTTCTGCTGGACGACATTAACCAGCAAAACTACGACTCACCGATTGTTGTCTCCCCAGACATTGGCGGTGTGGTTCGCGCTCGCGCCATTGCCAAGCAGCTTGGCGTTGACCTGGCCATCATCGATAAACGCCGCCCTAAGGCAAACGTTGCCGAAGTGATGAACCTGATCGGCGACGTTGAAGGCCGCACCTGTATTCTGGTCGACGACATGGTCGACACCGCCGGCACCCTATGCGGCGCGGCTAAAGCATTGAAGAAATTCGGCGCCCAAAAAGTCGTTGCTTACTGTACCCACCCAGTACTGTCCGGCAAGGCGCTCGAGAACATCAACGGCTCCGAGCTGGACGAAATGATCGTCGCTGACTCAATTCCATTGAGCGATGAAGCCCTAAGTTGTGATCGCATCCGCCAGCTAACCCTGTCGAAAATGCTCGCTGAAGCGGTTCGCCGCCTCAGCAATGAAGAATCTTTAAGCGCTATGTTTCGTTAATCAGACGGGCCTCGTGCCATCTAACTAGCAAGACGAGCACTTAGAAAACCCCAAATATCCGGCCGCGATTATGTGCCGGATTTTTTGGTTTATTAAACCCTGTAACGTTTCTGGTCGCGGAACCTACAGATATAAATTTAAAGGACAATTCCATGTCTAAGTACACACTGAATGCAGTAGCTCGTGACGTATCTGGGAAAGGTGCGAGCCGCCGCCTACGTCGTCTCGAAAATCTAGTTCCTGGCATCGTTTACGGTGGCAAGAAAAAGCCAGCTTCTATTACATTGAAGCACAACGAACTGATCCGCCTGCTGCAAGAAGAAGCGTTCTACGCCTCTGTCTTGACGCTGGACATCGAAGGTAAGGAAGAGCTGGTTGTATTGAAAGACCTGCAACGCCACCCTGCCCGTGACGAGATCGTTCACTTGGATCTGCTGCGCGTTTCTAAAACCAAGAAGTTTAAGAAGACCATCCCTCTTCACTTCTTGAACGTAGAAGCTGCTAATGCGGTTAAGAACGAAGGCGGCAAGGTAACGCACAATGTTACCGAAATCGAAGTTAGCTGTTTACCAGCCAACCTTCCTGAGTTCCTTGAAGTTGACATGATGAACGTTGAAATGGGCCAAGTGGTTCACCTCTCTGACATCGTAATGCCTAAAGGCGTTGAGTCTGTTGAGCTGTCCCACGGTGCTTCACACGACCAAGCGGTTGCCTCCATCAGCAAGCCTAAAGGCCTAGCTGAAGACGACGAAGCACCAGCTGAAGAAGCACCAGCGGCCGAGTAATCGACCCAAGCTTCAGAAAAAGCTGCCCGTGGTAACGCGGTCAGCTTTTTTTTCGCCTGCAATTTGTTCACAGGCTGCGTATCATCCGCGTATTAATCATACCCACACAGTAGAAGCTCAGCACTATGGACACTCCTATCCAGCTCATTGTTGGTCTCGGCAACCCAGGCACTGAATACGCTCGCACACGCCACAACGCCGGCGAAGACTTTGTGCGTGAAATAGCTCGCCAAGAAAACGTAAGTTTCAGCCCCGACAAAAAGTTTTTTGGCGAAATTGCCAAGGTAAGCATCAACAACCAAAACGTCCACCTGCTAATCCCAAAGACGTTCATGAATCGTAGCGGTCAAGCGGTAGGGGCATTGGCAAATTTTTATAAGATACCGGCCGAATCTATCCTAGTCGCTCACGACGAACTCGACATGGAACCAGGCATCGCCAAACTGAAAATTGGTGGTGGCCACGGTGGCCACAACGGACTGCGTGATATCATTAGTGCTCTGTCCAACAACAAGAATTTTGCTCGCCTGCGTTTAGGCATCGGCCACCCAGGCAACGCCAAGGATGTCGCCAACTACGTACTCAAACGCGCACCTAAAACTGAGCAGATCTTGCTGGAAGACACCATTTACCGAGCAACCCGCATCATGCCACTGGCGGTTAAAGGCGAATGGAATAACGCCATGAAAGAACTGCACACCAGCAACTGAGTAACCGAAGCCTTAACCCTTCCGGCTTCAATTTTTCAGAAACCTCGGCACGGTGTTATCGATAGCCAGATCGACTGTGAACAACAGCCCCACACGTTTCCGGCAGTCGCTGAGCACTGCCAAGCACATTTCTCGCCGCCTTTCCCGTAGGTCTATATTTTCACACCCATGCAGACCTTTTCATAACCCGCCCCCAAAAGAACGATCGATCGCTCATAAAAAGCGGCCGCTACATTCCAGCAAGGCGTGTAAAAGTCTCATTCTACGCCACGCCTGTGCTATATTTTTTGCACCCTCTTGGCGAAAATATTTCTATGAAAGCAACAAGTATCAACCGCCTTACCGGTGGTATTTTACGACTGGCGATGTTGTTGCCATTGACGCTTTCTGCCGCCACACAAACCCCTATACATGAGACAGAAAGCGCGCTCTCATTTAATACAGGCAAGGTTAGCGTGGCCACCGCCGTCTGGCCCGACTACGCAGAAAAAGATAGCAAAGGCGGCTACTTTTTAGAATTGCTGTTGCTTGCCTTTCCTACCCCGCAATATCAGTTCGACATCAACTACGTGCCCTACCAACGCAGCAAACAGCTGCTCAACAATCGCCAGGTAGACATAGCCGTGAGCATGATCAAAGGCGCCCCGACCTATACCTCCGAGCACTCCATCTACCTCGGGGCTGTCTACCACGTCGCCCTCAGTAAACAGCTCGAACAGCAGTGGCAGGGCGTCGACAGCTTGATTGGTAAGCGAGTGGGAATTCCTAGGGGCTACAATGGCCTTAAAAAACTCCCTCCGAGATCACCCCCAGCAATTATAAAGACAGCCGTTATATGCTGAAGATGCTAATTGCTGGGCGCTTGGATGCCTTTATCGACGTGCGCGAAGACATACAACATATGTTCAAACAGCTTGACGCCGAGTTCGCCACTCGCCCGCTGCCCGTGCCCCCCCTTATGCATAGGTTTCAGTAAAAACCGTCGAGGCGCCCACTTAAAAACCACGTTTGATCGGCGCTTCAAGCAGCTGGTGCGCGACGACCAGCTACGCGAAATAATGGTGCGCAGCGGAGTACAGGCGAAGAACTACCGATTCCACTACCCCTGTCTCGACCCAGAGCCAAACACCACCGTGGGAGCCCCCTGCCCGCCCGCAGACTTAGCGTCACCGATCATCACTGAAGATCCGTAGCCGCACCACTTGTTCATACCGCCAAAGTAAAGGGTGGGTGGCGCCGTGCGGCAGAAGCGGCACACCAGCAACTGAGCGAGCCTTACCCTGTCGCGTCTCAATGCATTTCAAAAACCGCTGCATAGCGCTCACAAATATCAAACCAGCCGCGAACAACAACGCCATGCCATGCTGATTCTTATATTACCCCCTATATTTTCAATCCATTAAATACCGACGAGCACCAATCCACCCAGAGCTTTGCTCGATCGAACAACCACAGTATTTAAATCAACTTTCTCCGTAAAAACAGAAACCAAAAACATAGAGGCCATCAAACCTTTCGACTTGATACAGTGATCACGACCCAGAAAACCAAGTCTTCTAAAACAACATTTATGAAAATGTCCACCACCTTGGCGCCTGCATCTCCCAACCACAAACTAACCGACAAACTTGATCAGCAGCGCAATAGCCACCAAGCCGCTGCCCTGCTAAAGGTCTTGATCTTGCCACGACAGAGAATCACAAATAACTATCAAACCATTAGATTTAATTAATTTTTGCGGGTACAAAAAAAGATGCATTATCTTCATCAAGGGCAAACAACGGCGCCCACTACTATTAAGGAAGTCATATGTCTAAGCACCCAGTTGAGAACAACCGTGAAGGCCAAACCGTGCCTCAGGTTACCCTGCCTTACATGGCCGATAACCAGTGGCACAAAACCAGTACCGACGAACTCTTCGCCGGCAAGAAAGTCATAGTTTTTGCTCTACCGGGTGCCTTTACCCCTACCTGCTCGACCACCCACTTACCGCGCTTCAATGAGCTGGCCCCGGTGTTCGCCAAAGAAGGCATTGACGAGATTATCTGCCTTTCGGTTAATGACACTTTCGTGGTGAACGCGTGGAAGGAGAGCCAGCAGGCTGAGAACATCACTTTCTTGCCCGATGGCAATGGCGATTTCAGTCGTGGCATGGGCATGCTGGTGAACAAAGCGGAATTGGGCTTCGGCGAACGCAGCTGGCGCTACTCCATGCTGGTGGTGGACGGCGTGATTGAAAAGCAATTCATCGAGGCGGACGTAGCGGGCGATCCCTTTCAGGTTTCTGACGCCGACACCATGCTCAACCACATCAACGCCAACGCGGAGCAACCAAAGCGCATCAGTGTCCTCAGCAAACCAGGCTGCCCTCACTGCGTGCGCGCCAAGCAGAGTTTGAACGATGCAGGCCTTAGCTTTGAAGAAATCGAACTGGGTAACCAAGGTATTAGCTACCGTTCATTAACGGCCATCAGCGGCAAAGGCACTACGCCGCAAGTGTTCATCGAAGGCCAACTGATCGGCGGCGCCGACGAATTGAGCCAATGGCTGGCAGCCCGATAACGCATTCTTTTAGTCCCTCGCTAACCGCCTTTTCTGCGCGGTTAGCCTTTTACCCACAATTACTTAATCGCGCACTGATCTCTGGGCTTGCACTCATCTCTGGACGGTAGAGTCCCCGAGTCCTGTGTAGTAGAATGCCGCTCCTATTTGTTGTACACATTTTCCACACCATCGATTGAGCGAAGACTACTATGGGCTTTAATTGCGGCATTGTCGGCCTACCTAACGTGGGCAAATCCACCCTCTTTAACGCACTGACCAAAGCGGGTATCGGTGCCGAGAATTTCCCCTTCTGTACCATCGAGCCAAACGCCGGTGTCGTGGCCGTGCCGGATCCACGCCAAGACCGTCTCGCCGAAATAGTTAAGCCTGAGCGCACCATCGCCACCACCATGGAGTTCGTTGACATTGCAGGTTTGGTTGCCGGCGCCTCAAAAGGTGAAGGGCTGGGCAACAAGTTCCTCGGAAACATCCGTGAAACCGACGCCATTGCCCATGTGGTGCGCTGTTTCGAAGACGAAAACGTCATTCACGTAGAAAACAAGATCGACCCTACCTCTGATATTGAGGTGATCAACACCGAGCTGGCATTGGCCGACTTGGAAGCCGTTGACAAGGCATTGTTCCGCTTCGGCAAGCTCGCCAAGGGTCAGGATAAGGATGCCAAGGTCATGGTTGAGCTGCTGAAGAAGATTCAACCGCACCTAGACGAAGCCAAGCCACTGCGTTCTTTTCCACTGAACGACGATGAGCTGCTAACACTCAAAAGCATTAACCTGCTGACGCTCAAACCAACCATGTACATCGCCAACGTCGATGAAGATGGCTTTGAGAACAACCCTTTCCTCGACACAGTGCGAGAAATCGCTGCCGCCGAAAATGCTGTGGTTGTGCCCATTTGCAACAAGCTGGAAGCCGAAATCGCCGAGCTGGACGACGACGAAAAAGCGGAGTTCCTCGAAGACCTAGGTATGGAAGAGCCAGGGTTGAACCGGGTAATCCGCGGCGGTTACGAGCTACTGGATCTGCAGACTTACTTCACCGCCGGTGTTAAAGAAGTGCGCGCTTGGACCATCCCTGTTGGTTCTACGGCCCCGCAGGCCGCCGGTGTCATCCACACCGACTTCGAAAAAGGCTTTATCCGCGCTGAAATCGTCGGCTACCAAGATTTCATCGATGGGAAAGGCGAAGCCGGCGCAAAAGATGCTGGCAAGTGGCGCCTCGAAGGCAAAGACTATGTCGTTGCCGATGGTGACGTCATCCACTTCCGCTTTAACGTCTAACGGTCCACTTTAAGCCCTGTCCGCCGCAAACCGGCGCCGGGGCTTTCTAGGCCCCGCCGTATTTTTTTGACGCAGCCACTGGTTCAAGGCTAGTTGAGACCCTACCTATTTTAAGCGCCTACCTGTTAGGCTTAAATCTTATTGGGCTTCAAATGCAGCGAACCGACATGAATCACGACAACTCCGCCCCCCAATCCCTGAAACGCTACCTCAAACACGCCCAAGCTTGTGATCTCGATTGCACCCCCATTCTCGCTAAGCTGGATATTGATGTCGAAAAACTGAGCGATGATAGCAACCGCATCGCCAATGATAAGCTGCACGACTTTCTCGCCGAGGTTATTCCCGCCAGTGGCGACCCCTGCTTCGGCTTAAACGCCGCGCGCCATATCCAAGCCAACACCTTCGATATCCTGGGGTTTATCGCGCTCAACTGTGCCAGCCTGCAAGAAGCAATGGAACAGGTCATCCTCTATGAACAGATCAATGGAGGAAGCGGTCGCACCGAGATGCTTGAACTCGACCAACACGTGCTGGTGAGCTGGCAGAGCCACAACCATTTTGAGGTCGTGCACCGCCACATGACCGAAAATGTGCTGGCTTCCTGGTTTGGCTACGCCAAGGATATTATTCACCTTGACGATCGCCCGCTGAAAATATGGTTTGAGCACGACGCCCCGGAAGAGAAAACGGCATTGGACATTTATCAACAGGTGTTTGCCTGCGAGATTGTTTTCAATCAGCAAGCCAGCGGCCTCTTAATCACACGCGAGCAACTGGAGACCCCCTTCCCACAAGCCAACGCCGATATTCTACAAGCGCTGCAACAGCAGGCCAGCCACAAGCTATTAGAGATCGACCGTCATCACAGCCTTGCTAGACAGGTTAAAAATCGCCTGCGTATTATGCTCAACCAAGGCATACCCTCGCGCGAACTGATCGCCGAGCAGCTGGGCATGAGTAGCCGCACACTGCAGCGCCAGCTCCATACTGAAGAGAAGAGTTACAAGGATTTGCTGCAGGAAGTGCGCGAAGAATTGGCCAAGCACTATTTGAAAAGTACTGACCTTAACCTAGCCGACATTGCCAAGAGACTGGGTTTTAGTGAAGTACGCTCCTTTCAACGCAGCTACAAAGCCTGGACTGGACGCCCGCCCGGCCAGGACCGCTAGATCCTGTTCAAGCCGCCTAAGCTTCAACCATGGCCGACTGACTGGACCAGCGCCAGCCAAAACAGACGAGGTAGGCCAGGCTGTTGAGGGCTAGGTAGCCACCGAATATCGCCACACTGCTGGTTGCCATAATCGGCCAAGCCAAGACAAAGCCTACCCCTGAGCTCAGCAGCCGCGCCACCTCCCACTTCAGCGCTGATGCCCGCGCCTCCAGCAGCCAAGCACTGGTTATTAGCGGCAGGGTGATCATGACAAAACCCAACAGTATTAAGGTATAACTGAGGCCAACAAAGTGGGTGACAAAGTACACCAGTAAAGGAACCGCTGTCGCCAGCTGGAATATAGCGTAGCCGCGACTAGCCGTGTCCACGACAGGGTCGTATTTTTCGAAGCGGGCGAGGTCAGACTTGGCGATAGGGTAGCGCGCTTCCATATCCGTAGGGCGCCAGCCGGTGGGCATAAACCACAGGCGCAATTT
>Ga0209826_1000146_pt1 | contig 48211 bp, 42 predicted proteins | sample GOMGulsemesocosm_5_FD_184637 | JGI IMG/M metagenome (GOLD analysis project Ga0209826, IMG submission 184637) | Methane-oxidizing microbial communities from mesocosms in the Gulf of Mexico - GOM15C Gulf of Mexico (SPAdes) (version 2) | ecosystem: Environmental > Aquatic > Marine > Cold seeps...
AAGACGAAGACACCTTCCAACGGCGTTACATTGATGAGAAGCAAATCAGTATTGAAAATGAAGAGGAAAGGCAGGATTGCCGTTCGGAGCGAATAGAAAAAGGCGATAAATCCTGTTCGAATAGGATCACCACCCGAGACTGCAGCCGCTGCAAAAGACGCCAAGCCAACAGGAGGTGTTACATCTGCCATAATGCCAAAATAGAAGACAAACAGATGAACTGCGATAAGCGGTACAATCAATCCATTTTGCTGACCAAGGCTCACAATCACCGGAGCAAGCAGGGAGGAGACAACGATATAATTTGCGGTCGTTGGCAGTCCCATACCCAGTATCAGGCTCAAAATTGCAGTAAAGATCAGCATAGCCAGAATGTAACCCTGGCTTAAAAACTCAACGAGTTCCGCTAAAACAAGCCCAACACCTGTTTGGGATACCGTGCCAACAATAATCCCTGCAGCCGCAGTTGCTATACCGATACCGATCATATTTCGGGCCCCGGAAATCAGCCCGTCAATAAGTTCAGAAAAACCTTGTTTTAATTTCCCCTTAAGGACCTCTTTTCTAAAGAAAGAAAAGAGCTGACGTTGGGTTAGTAAGATGAAAATCATCAATGCTACTGCCCAAAAAGCAGATAGTTCAGGTGATAGACGTTCAACCATTAAGCACCAGATTAACACTGCAACCGGTAACAAGAAGTGCAGGCCGGCTAAGATAGTTGGCTTTGGTTCTGGAAGCGCAGTGATCGGAGCATTTGGATCATCCATAACAAGATCAGGAACTTTTGCGCAGATGGACACCAGATATATATACAATAGGATAATCAGCGCACCGATGACCCACGGAGCCAGCACAGGTCCAGCTGCGGCAGTGATTGTACCGACAAGATAGAAGGCCCCAAAAGCGCCTATTACAACGTTGCAAAGGACCATTATTCCCATAGAGAATACTTTTTCTTTTGCCCCGTCGCTCAACTTTTTGTGCACACCGAAATAAACGACTAATTCCAGCGCTATTACCGCTAAGACTGCAAAAAGCTGACTTAAAGTAGAGCCAAGCAACTCAAACAATAAGGATAAATAGTAAACGCCACCCCCCAAGGCAAGAATAGCAGAGGCTGTAATACCAGCAGATAATAAAGCCAATTTACCGGGTTTAGCGGCAACGGCTCTTGGCAATCCAAGCATATTGGTTTTCAAAGCTTCCAAATGCACGATATAAACTAGGGCGATATAGGAAATAATCGCGGGAATGAAGGCATGCTTCACCACTTCGAAATAACTGATATCGACATACTCAACCATCAAAAAGGCTGCAGCTCCCATTACAGGCGGCATAATCTGGCCGTTTACTGAAGAAGCCACTTCAACTGCACCACTTCGCTCTGAAGAGAAACCGACCCGTTTCATCATTGGAATGGTAAATGTTCCCGTTGTCACAACATTTGCAATTGAAGACCCAGAAATTAGTCCGGTCATGCCGGACGCCACAACAGCAGCTTTTGCAGGTCCCCCGCGCATATGACCCATGAGGGAAAACGCGACCTTAATGAAATAGTTTCCAGCTCCTGCCTTGTCTAGCAGTGCCCCAAATAGAACGAAGAGGAAAACAAGGCCGGTCGAGACGCCCAGCGCAATACCAAACACGCCTTCAGAAGAAAGCCACTGATGATCAGCAACGGCGCCAAAGCTAGCGCCTTTCCAAGCAAGAAATCCCGGAGCATAAGGTCCAAGGAAAGTATAACCGAGGAAAACAATAGCAACGACCATTAAAGGAGGTCCAAGAGCCCGCCTAGTTGCTTCAAGCAACATAATGATGCCTACGGTCGCCACGCAAATATCTAAAAAATTTGGGTTGCCGGGACGGTCACTCAAGCGAGATCCAAAAAGAGAATCCGCGAGCACACTGTCAAAGGCGAACAGGTACAAAGTACAAAGTGTACCAGCGATCGCTAAAAACCAGTCGGCAAATGGTATCGAATGGCGTGGTGAGTTTTTAAATGCAGGATAGGCCATGTAGGCCAAAATCAAGGAAAATGCTAAGTGAATGGGCCGTGCCTCACGACCAGAGAATACTCCCCACCCCAACATAAAGGGCAATGGAGACGCTATCCACACCTGCCAAATAGCCCATACAAGCGCTAGGCCAGCCATTAGTTTGGCAATATTCTTGTTATCTGGCGTACGACCGCCTGTATCTGTAGACGCAACTAGATCTTCAAGTTCTGAACCGCTTAATGGTCCATCTTTTTGTGACGTATCTGCCATATTCCCCCCAATTACCATTTCCACTCGTTACGAGAACAGAAACCGCGCAATCTCCCTGTTAGCAAAATAATATGGCAGGGACCGAAATCCCTGCCTTGCCAGCTTGATTACATCAAGCCTGCTTCTTTGTAATATTTGACCGCACCTGCATGCAATGGAGCAGACAAATTGTTTTTGATCATTTCTTCTTTTTTCAAGTTAGCGAATGCTGGATGCATTTTCTTGAAACGATTGAAATTCTCAAAAACTGCTTTCACGATTTCGTAAGCAGTTGCTTCGTCTGTATTTGTAGAAGAGACGAATGTAGCGCCAACACCAAAGACTGGTGTGTCTGCGTCTGTACCTTCGTACATGCCGCCTTTAACCATTGTTTTGGCATAAAAAGCATTCTCATTAACCAAAGTATCGAATACAGGTCCAACAACAGGAACAAGTTTCACGTCACACGTAGAGGCAGCCTCTTTAATGTTACCGGCAGGGTGACCCACAGTGAACACAAATGCGTCAATTTTATTATCACAAAGAGCCGCAGAATGTTCTGAAGATTTAAGCTCGGATGCAAGCGCAAAGTCGCTCATCTTCCAACCCATTTTATCCATAACCACTTCCATGGTTCCCCGTTGACCAGAGCCTGGATTTCCAACATTTACACGTTTACCTTTAAGGTCAGCAAATGTTTTGATGCCAGCGTCTGCACGGGCAACTACAGTGAACGGCTCTGGGTGAACAGAAAAGAGTGCACGCAACTCTTTAAATGCACCATCAGGAAACTGTTTTGGTGCAGTACCGTTATACGCATGATACTGCCAATCAGACTGAGCAACGCCCATGTCGAGATCTTTCGCACGAATACCATTGATATTCTTGGTAGATCCGCCAGTCGTGTGGGTGCATTTAATATCATGATTTTTTGTGCCACGATTTACCAACTTACAAATGGCACCGCCAACTTGGTAATAAACACCAGTTTGACCACCAGTTCCGATCGTAATAAATTTTTCTGCGTGAGCTGCCGAGGAGGAAATTAATGCCCCCCCAAGTGCAGCAGCTGCTACAGCAGTGATAGTAAAGAACTTTCTCATATCTTTCTCCTCAACCTGTCTTTTTGTACCAAATAAGAACTCACTCGTTTTTATCTGGATATTAAGTACCTCTTATTCAGATTTCATTCTGAACATCGGCTTTTCCCAAGAAAGCAATTGTTCTTACTCCCTAAGCAAAACCTTATACCAACTTTTTGTAATAAAAAAACAAAAGTTGGCATCTCTCATCTCTCACATACTATTTTTGTAGCATTGAGAGTAACTCTTTCGCAGAAGCTGTCGGTCGCCCGATAGCCTCTGTCACAGATACCACCTGGGACACCAGACTTGCGTTGCTCGTTGCAACATCACCATTTTTTAGAAGAATATTGTTTTCAAATCCAACACGTACATGCCCACCCAAAGCAACCGCCGCACTTGCAGATGCATGTTCAAGTGGTCCAAAGGCGCAAACTGACCAAGGGTAACGGTTTTCAAGTACATTTAAAAACGGCAATAAATCGCTGGGATGTGAAGTCTGTCCTTGCGAATATCGGCCCAATACAAATAATAGAAAAACGTTCTCTTCTGGTATAATTCCGTCATCCACCAATGATAAAAAACGCTGTAACTCTTCTGCAGAATACACGATGTAGTGTGGCAATATATTCTGAAGAACTAAGTCCTGAAAAAACTCTTTTGCGGCAGCTTCTCCACCCTCAGGTACCAACTCGCTAATAGCAAGAGACGCTGATTGTGGCGCTAACTCTCTCACTAAAGCCATTTGCTCTGGCGCAGAATATTGACCAACAGCTTCTGTTGTTGCTTGAATTATAATGCCTTCGCCACAACGATCTCGAATAGCAGCCGTAGCCTCGCGGTAACGGGGAACATCCAAGATATGCGTCTCATCATCTGCCCTCACATGCAAATGAATCATCGATGCGCCCGCTTTCATGCAGGCATATGCTTCCTTAGCCAACTCTTCAGGACTTATAGGAAGTGCCTCGTGATCTTTTTTGGTTTTTCGGGCACCATTTGGGGCTACGGTAATAATTAACGGGTCAAGTTTATGTGTTGCGGTAATCATTTCTACAAACCTCAAATGCTAGTTAACGCCATATCGATTGCGATTTTTAGTTTGCCTACGATCTCATCAATATGATTTCGATCAATAATAAAAGGCGGCGCCAAAAGCACATGATCGCCCCGACGTCCATCGATTGTTCCCCCCATAGGATAACACATCAATCCAGCGTCCATTGCGGCAGCTTTTATTCGTCCATGAATTTTCAAGGCAGGATCAAAAGGATCTTTTGTTGATCTGTCCTTCACCAATTCAAGGCCATAAAATAATCCACGCCCTCGAATATCTCCTATCGACGGATGGTCTGAAAAAGCAAGTGTCAGTTCTTTTTCAAGCTCGACTCCTCTTGTAAGAACATTTTCTAAAAGTTTGTTCTTTTCCATATATAATTGGACAGCAAGTGATGCGGCACAAGCAAGGGGATGCCCCATGTAGGTGTGTCCATGTTGGAAGAAACCGCTTCCCGATACAATTTCACCATAAATCTCTTTAGAAACGAGCATTGCTCCAATCGGTTGGTATCCTGCACCAAGGCCTTTTGCCGTCACAAGAATATCGGGTTCCACAGCCTCCTGTTCGCATGCAAACAGCGTCCCTGTTCGACCCATTCCGCACATGACTTCATCCAAAATAAGAAGGACGCCGTAAATGTCACAAATTTCTCGAATTCGAGTAAAATACCCATCGACAGCAGGCACAGCACCAAGGGTAGCACCAACGACAGGTTCGCAAATAAAAGCACAGATATTTTCGGGTCCCGCAGCCAAGATCTCATGTTCGAGTTCATTGGCAACACGCTGCCCAAATTCGAATTCGCTTTCACCTTCTTTCTGTCCGCGATAGGCATAGCAAGGAGAAATCAATTTTACAGGCATTAACAAGGGGGCATATGGTTCTTTTCGCCATTCATTACCGCCAGCTGATAAGGCACCGATTGTATTTCCGTGATAGCTTTGCCGCCTAGATATATAACGTGTACGGCTCATTTGCCCTTTTTCAACAAAGAACTGACGAGCCAACTTCAAAGCGGCTTCAACCGCTTCGGACCCCCCTGAGACAAAATAAACCTGATCCAAATCTCCTGGGGCTTTTCTTACAAGAAAATCAGCAAGTTCTTCCATAGGCTCGTTTGTAAAAAAGCCCGAATGAGCGAACGAGACTTTTTTCATTTGCGCCTGAATAGCAGCTTCTACTTCTTTGTTGCTGTGGCCAAGACAAGACACCGCGGCACCACCGCAGGCATCTAAATATTTTTTTCCTGCTCCATCGAATACATACACACCCTCACCTTTAACTGCAGTGGGATAATTATGGCTGGGGGCTCGGTGAAAAACATGCGTCATTTAACGATCCTAAATATTCCAATAAACTTTATTTTCTCGCCGTCGTTTGTCGGATTGCTCCAATATCGTAACAGCACGATCCCCAAGCGTTGTCACGACAGCAGCAACGAGCGACTGAACAATTGATAAGGCACCAACCAGTGATCGGTAGAAGGAGGGACTGCGGTTCGCAGCTATAAAAATGTAATCAGCATCCGTCGCCAATGGAGAAACTTCGCTATCGGTAACCGCTATAATTTTTGCCCCAGATTTTCGAGCCATATTTGCAGCCTTAACTGTTTCGGTCGTGTAAGGATCAAATGCAATGACAAGGACTATATCGCCTTTATTAATTTGTGAAATTTCTTCTTGGAACAAGCCCGCATAGCCATGTACTAGCTTACAAGAATCAAAGAAATCACGTGTTGCATAATGGAAAAAATAAGCAACAGGAAAACACTTGCGTAGCCCTACGATATAAATGGTCTTGGCTTGAACGAGCGCGCTTGCTGCATCGTTCAACTTTTCATCTGTAATTTCTTGATAGGTTTGTTCAATATTATCACGTTCTGCACCCCAGACATCAGAAACCAGTCCCTTTTCACGCGCATCATGACTTTTAAGCTGCATTAATCTGGCACGCGCAGCGAACCCTGTTTTCGGTGTAGAAATGAGTTGACGGAATTCATTTCGAAAATCGTTGTAATTTTCATATCCGATTTTTGCAGCCAGCCTTGCCATCGTTGCCGGCTTAACGGAAGATCTCGCAGCCATTTCGCGCATAGAATATAGCGCGACATCATCAGGTGCGTCGAGTATGTGGCGCGCCGCAATCTGTAATTGCGGGCTAAGGGACACAAAACAGTCCCTAATTTTTTTCATGATATCGCCGCTATTCATGTCACACACCACCTTCAATCAGTGTGAGCAATGTACATCCCGAACCTAGATCTTGCAACATTTGATTCACAAATCAAATTATGATCCATATGCTCCAATCAGCTTAAAAACATAAGCCTTCTGTATATTTAGTTGCCCTCAATATTTTGACGACCCAACCAAGATGTCTATCAAAGCGCTAAAAACAGCGAAAATTTCAAGATAGTTCAGCGTCTTCTTACGGGGCAGATTTTACGATCATCTTAAGAACTTATTTACTCACTAACTGTATAAATTCACCAATTACCCAAAAAGGTTACTCCTCCCCTCATTGGGCTATTTTTTTTAGTTTAGGCAATATTTTGATTTCAGTTGGCACCACTTCGCGAAACCAGGCGGTTAACAAAAAACAGGTAGAGCGGCCTAAAGCGACAGCAGAGGCATCCCCCACGCTCAACCTACAAAGCATTAATTCGCTTGTGTTAGAGGCAGGAGACAAAATTCACACTGCTCTTGACCGCTTGTATATTTCAATTTCGTCTCAAAAAGTAGATTTTGAAAATACATTGGATGCAGATATTGCCAGTGGAAAATTTAATTTCATCTTCATCGATTTTGAATTAGGGGAAGCAAGGGTTTCCTATGTTTTAAAGCGCTGTAGATTATTGGCACCCAGCATTTCAGTTGTTGTAATAGATGGACCAACAGCGCTCATGTCTGCTGGTGCCCTTGACTGTATACCCTGTAACGAATTTTCTTTTTCCCGGCTTGAAAGCCTCCTGATGAACGCCAATCGGTTCAGGAAACTACTGCGACATTCCCGCACGACTTCGTCAAATACAAACAATTACGTGCAAAAAGACCACTTAACATCTCTACCAAACCGAGCAAAATTTAAGTCCAAACTCGCAGAAATCATTGAAAAAACTGATACTAAAAATGCGCCAATTTCATTAATTATTTTAGATATAGACAGCTTCAAAGGGTTAAATGAAAGCAAAGGCCATGAGTTTGGTGACCGGATCCTTAAAACCGTTGCTGAAAGATTAGTTCAATTCGCCCCGGAAGAGTCTATCGTTGGTCGTTTGGGAGATGATGAATTTGCTCTACTTCTGCATGGTGCTGGTCTTGCCAAAATTTCTGACACAACAGTTGCCGCAAGATTATCTCACGAACTTAGACAACCATATTTTCTAAATGAACAATCGACGACTTTAAGCGCAACGATGGGCATCGCCAAAATTGGCGAACAAGATTCGGCTGACACCTTACTTCATAAAGCCTTATCTGCACTTTACACCGCAAAGCGGGATAAAAACCGATTTATGGTCTACACAAAACAGGAAGATGCTGAACGGCGTCAGCAGCTAAAGCTGGCACAACAACTTCCCGAAGGAATAGACGACAATCAACTACGCCTTCATTATCAACCCATGATCCGCATGCATGACAGCACAGTCATAGGAGTAGAAGCGCTTGTTCGCTGGCAACACCCGGAAAAAGGATTGTTATTTCCAGATAGTTTTATTCCTCTAGCCGAAAATTCAGGAAGCGTGGAACCATTGACACGCTGGGTCCTTGACGCTGCAATCAAGCAAGGGGGTAAATGGCTGAAACAAGGACATCAGCTTTCTGTTTCAGTAAATATTTCAGCTCTGCTCCTTCATAACCCTATCTTTCCTGACGTTGTGAACAGGCTATTGGAACAATCAGAGTTCCCTGCGGAACTCTTAAAGTTAGAAATCACGGAAAGTGCAATTATCTCCGATGTCATTCGTGCGACAGATGTTGTCACGCGCCTTCATAAATTAGGTGTTAAAGTATCCATCGATGACTTTGGAACAGGCTATACCTCTTTAGCTTACATCCGAAAACTTCCTGTCGATGAAATCAAGATTGATAAGAGTTTCGTCTTGAATATGAACACTATTTCAGATGATGCGGTTATTGTTAGAACATTACTGGAGCTTGCACGAAATCTTGACTTGTCAGTTGTTGCTGAAGGGGTCGAGGATAGAGAAACATGGTATATGTTAGCAGGCCTTGGATGCCATGTTGCACAAGGTTATTATATGAGCCGGCCTATTGATGTGGAGGCACTTGATAGATGGCTGACAAATTCTCCATGGGCTAAATCTCGTTAGCCTTGACCCACGCCCCCTTGAACTAACTATGAAAAATTGTTGAGTTTCAAACATTTGTTTGACGCTACAAAAACTGCATTGTAACAGTTATCTGTATATTCTGAGATTCCCGATCTCCGCTCGGTGCGTCAAGTAACAAAGCTCAACAATAAAAAAATGGGGGAATAATGAAAAAAATTGGGCCAGAAGTGACCGTGCTTGAAGCCGCATATATTCACGAAACTGCTTTAGTTTATGGGAAAGTGAAAATTGGAAAAGGGGCTTCCCTCTGGCCCTATTCTGTTATCCGTTCAGAAACCCGCGAGATAGTTATCGGTGACTATACAAATATTCAAGATTTTTCCATGCTCCATATCGGAGACAATACAGGAACCTATATCGGTTCTCATTGCTCAATCACGCACCATTGCACCATTCATGGCTGCACAATCGGAAATAACTGCCTGATTGGTATAAACACGACGATCATGGATGGCTGCGTTATCGGGGATAATTGTATAATAGCGGGACACACTTTCCTCAAAGAGGGAACCATTATTCCTGACAATTCCATTGTCATGGGCACCCCTGGAAAAGTCATCCGCACTCAAAATAATTATGTAAAATGCAGAATGAACGCTTTCATGTATTATCGAAATGCCCTCGCTTATGCTAAAGAAGAACATCGCGAATGGGCAAGCGACGAATGCATCAAAGCTGCAAGCGCTGAAATTAACAAATTAAAAGCTGAACAGGCTAAAATCGAAGCCCTGTGACGCCTTCATCTCGTGGAGGAAGTATGACTGAAATGCAAAACCCTTACTTAATGTTCCTAGGGGATGTTGGTGACCAACTAGGCGCAAAAACAGCGCAAGGCATCGTGGACTGGCGCCCGGAATGGTGTATAGGCCAAATGAGGTTGGAAGGGTGCAAAGCTGATTTAGGGATCGAAGACATCTCTATTGAAGACGCTGTTAAAGCGGGTGCAAAAACGATGGTCATTGGCATTGTAAATTCCGGCGGCTATTTACCAAAACATTGGATATCTAAAATAGTGGATGCCATGCATGCGGGGCTTGATATCGCAAGTGGCCTTCACATTCGCCTCTCCTCCATACCTGAAATCAGAGAAGCTGCTGCCAAAACATCTCGCAAGCTTTTCGATGTGCGTCACCCGACAGAAGATCTTCCAACTGGAAAAGCAACACCCAGATCAGGAAAACGACTTCTCGCTGTTGGTACAGATTGTTCCGTTGGAAAAATGTACACGGCCCTCGCCATTGAAAAAGAAATGAAAAAACGCGGAATGAAAGTCAGCTTTGCCGCGACGGGACAAACCGGCATTTTTATCGCTGGACAAGGTATTTCTATTGATGCAGTCGTCGCTGATTTCATATCAGGTGCGGTTGAAAAACTGTCACCGGAAAATGATGCCGATCATTGGGATATTATTGAAGGGCAAGGCTCTCTTTTCCATCCATCATTTGCTGGCGTCAGCTTGGGCTTACTCCATGGTGCGCAAGCCGATGCACTTGTTCTTTGTCATGAGCCAACCAGAACCCATATGCGTGGCTTACCTCACCAGCCACTTCCCAATCTTAAAGAATGTATGGAATTAAATTTGTTGACCGCAAAGCTGACAAACAAACACGCAAAATTTGTGGGAATTAGTGTCAACACTTCGACACTTTCCGTAACGGAAGGGGATACGTATCTGGCTTCATTGGAAGATGAGTACAACCTTCCATGTGTGGATGCATATAGAACAGGGGTTGCCTCAATTGTCGATGGGTTGACATGACGAAACGAACACTAGAAGCATTTTCTGAAAATTGGCCAATTCGCGGTAGTTTTCGCATCAGCCGTGGCGCTAAAACCAGTGCGGATGTGGTCGTCGTCAAAATAACTGAAAACGGCGTAACGGGTATGGGGGAATGTGTTCCTTATCCTCGTTACGGAGAAAGCCAAGCAACTGTTCTTGACGAAATCTCAGTTATTAGAGATGCAATAATGCACGGTGCAAGCCGTATGGACCTCCTTAGCGTAATGGCTGCAGGGGCCGCGCGGAATGCAGTAGACTGCGCTCTATGGGATTTGGAAGCAAAGCTGACAGGGAAATCAATTGCGCAAATTGCCGGCATACAACCGACAGGCCAGTTGATTACGGCGTATACGTTATCATTGGACAGCCCAGAAAAAATGGCAATAGCAGCAGCAGAACAAGCTCACCGCCCTCTCATGAAGCTTAAACTCGCAGGAGAGCTTGATGTTGAACGGGTCGCCGCAGTCAGAAACGCTGCACCCAAATCACGGTTGATTGTTGACGCCAATGAGGCGTGGACAATGGATATGATGGAAGAATATTTCCCAAAGATGGCTGACCTTGGGGTGGAACTCATTGAACAACCGCTACCTGCAGGCGCAGACATGGCTCTCGGTGAAGTCGTTCGTCCCGTCCCTGTATGTGCGGATGAAAGCTCTCATGATACCTCGACCCTTGATCAAGTTGCTCCTCTTTATGATTTTATCAACATCAAACTTGATAAAACAGGAGGCTTAACAGAAGCACTTATGCTGGCAGAGGCGGCACGTGACTTCGGTTTGGGTATTATGGTTGGCTGTATGCTTGGAACGAGTCTCGGCATGGCACCTGCGATGCTACTTGGTGGCTTCGCCCGATTTGTAGATCTGGACGGTCCTTTGCTTCTCGATAAAGATCGGCCTAACGGTATTCAATTTGATGAAAGTGTTATGTTCCCACCCAAACCCGAACTATGGGGCTAGCATTTTGTATACGTTTATCTAAAATTATGTCCATGAACCCAGCCAACGGCTGAATGCCGAAGACCTTTTGTTACAGCCGTGACCCTATGGAGCCAATAAGATGGAAAGACGATAAGGGTCCCTTGCGCTCTCATGCTCGCTTCATCTGTCGGCACATTATGCATGACAACATCACCACCTTCATAAGACGAAGGGTTAGAAAGCTGCAATATGAAACACAGTTTTCTGGAAGATGTGAAAGCAGGCCCTAAGTCTACTTCCCACTTCTCCTCTTTTGTTTTTCCTTTAGTCTGCTTCACTAGCCAAGGGAGATCGTCGGCTGGAACACCCGTCAATTCAAAGCGCCAATTTTCAGAATTAACTTGGCTAACGCCAAAACTTATCTGATCTAAGGGGAAAGCATTCTTACCAAGCGGTAGCTTTTGGCGTTCGATATCTGAGTTCACTTCTGCATCAGGAAAGACAGGGGCGTTTCCAGACCCCGCAGGAACCCGTTTATCCCATCCACGAGGATTTGCCTGCGCGATGATTTGTGCACATTCTTGGGAGGAAAAGACAGGCCAATGCATCGTCAACGATACATTTGGATTTCTCAAAGGCGGCATTGAAATTTTATTCATTATTTAATCTTCCTTATCGAAAACTGGGGCCATGCACCCAACCAACGACAACTTTCCTCTGCCCTTCCAACATTGGGGCTACCCGGTGCAACCAAAAGGCTGGAAAAACAATCAACGTCCCCTTTTTTGTTAGCTCTGACCGTGATTTTTCAAGGCGATGAAAACTAAGGTCTCCTCCCTCGTATTCATGTCCGTTGGTCAATTGAAGAGAGAAACCCAATTTTCTGGATGCTGTCGCAGCTTGTCCTAAATCGACATGCCAATCATTGTGATCCCCAATCCGGCAATAGTCCATGACCCAAGGCATATCGTCGTCTGCGAAGCCACCAAGATCAAAACGCCAAAACTGAGAGTTTGCGTTGCTAATCTCTTGCACAATTCTATTAAGAGGAAACCCCTCAGCCTCAATCGGCACATTTTGTAAAAGGTTACTTCGGAACTCCTTTTCAACATCGAAAACGCCAAGCCCTTTATGACCGCCAACCTTCGCCTCTTCCCAATTTTCATCATCAAGAGACGCAATAATATTGTCGCACTCCTCTTCAGAAAAAACCTGATTTGCATAGACAGAGACGGTACCACTATTTCTCAGCGGCGGCGTCGGCATAACAATCATGTACTCATTCTCCCCATAAATTCAGAACCAAGGCTGGACCTCCCAATCCAACAACGCCTCGCTTCAACTGTGACCACCATCACATAATTGGAGACTATTTCATCTTTAGGTCACAAGCCAGAAATATTAGGCCACTTTAAAAAAAACCACTGCCGGTTTAAGAAATTACGCAAGTGCCGACTGAATTGTGAGTTCAATTTTTTTTATGTGTATCCTCAGGAAAGTATACAGAGTGATCCAATAGAAATTTTTCAGTCCGAGCAGAATCGCGCGTAACAATCTGACTTATTGACTTGGCTACTTCTCCAAGCGTGCTAGAATCTAGACATCACAAATGCTGTAGAGCTGCAAAAAAGACAAAAGGAAATTAAATGTCAGTTCCAACAATCAACAATCGAGATCTTTCTTTCCAACTATATGAGATGTTGAAAATTGAAGATCTTATAGCTCGCGAAAGATTTGCCGAGCACGACCCTGATGTCTTTAACGCGGTTATTGAAACAGCGACCCAGATCGCAGCTGACCTGTTTGAGCCTCATAATCGAAAAGCAGATCAGAACGAACCCACCTTTGATGGAGAAAAAGTTCATATTATTCCTGAAGTCAGCACTGCGTTAGATGCCTATGTTCAGGCGGGTTTCATGGGTGCACAACATGATTACGACGACGGCGGCATGCAGCTCCCCGCTACGATTGCGCTTACTTGTAGTGCAATTTTCAATTCAGCCAATGTAGGGACGTCGGGCTATCCATTTTTGACTATTGGGGCATCAAACGTCATCCGCGCATTTGGCAATAACGCTCAGAAAAAAACCTTTCTGGAACCGATGATCGAAGGTCGCTTCTTTGGAACCATGTGTCTGTCAGAGCCACAAGCGGGATCCTCTTTGTCCGATATTAAAACCAAAGCAATATCACAAGAAGATGGCAGTTATCACCTAACTGGTAACAAAATGTGGATTTCAGCGGGAGAGCATGAACTTTCTGAAAACATTGTCCATCTGGTCCTAGCTAAAATCCCAGGTGGCCCACCAGGTGTAAAAGGTATTTCTCTTTTTATTGTTCCAAAATTCTTAGTCAATGAAGACGGCTCTCTTGGCGCTAGAAATGATGTGAGCCTTGCTGGCCTTAACCACAAGATGGGTTACCGTGGCACCACAAATACGCTTCTTAATTTCGGTGAGAAAGAAGGCGCAGTTGGTTATTTGATCGGCGAACAACATAAAGGCCTTTTCTACATGTTTCATATGATGAATGAAGCAAGAATTGGTGTAGGGCTTGGTGCCGTTAGCCTAGGATATGCTGGATATCTCTATAGCCTTGATTATGCGAAAAACCGGCCCCAAGGACGGCACCCTGATGGCAAAGATGCGTCATCTCAGCAATTAATGTTGATAGAACATGCTGACATCCGCAGGCTACTACTTGCACAAAAAGCAGCCGTTGAAGGAGGCCTCTCTCTTTGCTTATACGCAGCCAGACTTGTTGACGATGAAAATACAGCTCCAGATGATGTCACGCGCAACGAAGCATCCCTGCTTCTTGATACCTTAACCCCCATTGTTAAATCCTGGCCCAGTGAATTTTGCCTGGAGGCGAACAAACATGCCATTCAAGTCCTAGGTGGGTATGGCTACACAAGAGACTATCCAGTTGAGCAATATTACCGTGATAATCGCCTCAACCCCATACATGAAGGAACCCATGGCATTCAGGGATTAGATTTGCTTGGACGCAAGGTTATGATGAATGAGGGCGCAGGCTTGAAATTGGTGAGTAAAAAAATATCAGAAGTAACTTCAGCCGCACGAGAGTTTGAACAATTGGCTGAATTTTCCAGCGCTTTAGATAATGCTGTCGCAAAAATTGCTGCTGTCACACAATCGGTCGCTAAAGAAATGATGAAAGGTAATGTGAAACTGGCCTTGGCAAATGCCACTACATATCTGGACATGTTTGGTCACGTCGTTATCGCATGGAAATGGTTGGAACAAGCAAACGTCGCTCTGCTTGCTCTGCAACAAACACTTTCAATAGAGGATCAAAATTTTTATGAAGGAAAAATAGCGACCTGCCAGTATTTTTTCCGCTACGAGCTATGCAAAGTTGATGCTTGGGCTAATCTTGTGCAATCAGCAGATGATACCACAATAAATATGAATGCAGCTTATTTCTGAGAATTGATACGTAGCCCGGATGAAACATTCTACTGGTATATTATCTGGGCTAATTTTTATGATCATTGCCTGTGCTTTGATTGCGCTGACAACCCTTATTGCCAAAACCCTTGGTACTGGATCGTTAGCTCCTGCACTACACCCTTTGCAAATTTCTGCGGGTCGTTTTTTCTTTGCTATCCTGGCCTTACTTCCCCTTTCAATAGGGTATTCTTTTAAGATTAATTCAGCACCTTGGAAGCTCCATTCCTATCGATCTATATGTGGATGGTTAGGGGCCAGCTGCATGTTTGCCGCAGCAAGTAAAATGCCTCTTGCCGATGCAACAGCAATATCATTCCTCAGTCCTGTTGCAACGATGATTTTGGCAGTCATTTTCCTTAGGGAAGTAATACCGGGTAAACGGTGGCTTGCCGTCATCTGTTCTTTTGCTGGCGTATTATTGATCACTCGCCCAGGAACCGACGCCTTCCAACCCGCAGCACTAATTGCCCTGCTCGCCGCATTATTGATGGGGCTGGAGGCCATTTTTTTGAAAAAACTAACGGGAACAGAAAGGCCGCTACAAATACTGATTATTAATAATAGTATCGGTGCAATCATTTCGATTGCTATAGCACTTTCAGTCTGGCGTTCACCCTCACCGGAACAGTGGGTATTGCTAATATTCCTTGGCACAACGATGGTATTGGCACAGTCATGCTTTATTCAAGCGATGAGACGGGCAGATGCAAGCATTGTTATGCCACTTTTTTATCTAACCATCGTTTTTGCAGCTTTTTACGATTTTCTGTTTTTTGACGAAAACATCAGTTTAGAGAGCGCCGTCGGCATCGTTTTCATCATTTCAAATGTATTTTTTTTGACAAAATCCTCACGGTAAGAATGGCAGTATTCTGCTATTTTTTCGGAGAATCGCATCTTTTGGCACGACATCATAGCTGCATTGCAGCAAAATACTTTGATATTTATTCGATTTTTACCATATATAAGCAAATTCGAAGTAGAATCAGGATTGGTTAGCCCGAAAAAAATAGACGGGCTTGCTATATATGTAACCGCGAGTATACTGCGCGCGCCTTTTAGTTTAGCGAAGTTAAAAATATCATGGAAATTCGGAACGTTGCAATTATCGCCCATGTTGATCATGGGAAGACTACTCTAGTGGACGAGCTTTTAAAACAGAGCGGCACGTTCCGGGAAAACCAGAATGTGGACGAGCGCGCCATGGACTCCAATGATTTGGAGCGTGAGCGCGGCATTACTATTCTGGCGAAATGTACTTCTGTTGAATGGGGCGGTTATCGCATCAACATCGTTGATACACCAGGCCATGCTGACTTCGGTGGTGAAGTTGAGCGTATTTTGAGCATGGTCGATGGCGTAGTTGTCCTTGTGGATGCCGCTGAAGGCCCAATGCCTCAAACTAAATTCGTAACACAAAAAGCTTTGAGCCTTGGGCTCAAGCCAATCATTGTTATCAATAAAGCAGACCGTCCTGACGCCCGTGCGGATGAAGTTCTAGATGAATGCTTTGATCTTCTAGTGGCTTTGGATGCTGATGAAGATCAACTTGACTTCCCACTTTTGTATGCATCAGCAAAACAAGGTTGGGCTGCCAAGGAATTGTCTGACGATAGAGAAAACCTAGACCCACTTTTCGAGCTCATCACAACTCATGTAAAAGCACCTGTTGTCGATGAAGAAGCTCCTTTCCGTATGTTGGTGACAACAATTGAAAGCAACCCGTATCTTGGTCGCCTTTTGACAGGCCGCGTAGAATCAGGCGTCCTAAAAACAAATGATCCCATTAAAGGATTATCAAGTGCAGGCGATAAGATTGAAGATGCTCGCGCGACAAAAATCATGGCCTTTAGAGGGCTAGAGCGGGAAACAATTGCTGAGGCACGGGCGGGTGACATTGTCTCCATCGCTGGTTTGGTAAAATCGACTGTTGCTGACACAATTGGTTTGCCGGACGAGACTGAACCTTTGGCAGCATTGCCAATTGACCCTCCAACCATCTCAATGACTTTTGCAATTAACTCATCTCCTCTTGCTGGTAAAGATGGTGATAAAGTGCAAAGCCGGGTTATCCGCGATCGCTTGATGAAAGAGATCGAAGGCAATGTCTCTATCCGTGTTGAAGATAACGTTGGCGGCGACAGTTTTATTGTCTCTGGTCGTGGCGAATTGCAGCTAGGTGTGTTGATCGAAACAATGCGCCGCGAAGGTTTTGAGCTGTCGATCAGTCGACCACAAGTTCTATTCCGCACTGACGAGGAAACAGGCAAAAAAATGGAACCACTGGAGGAAGTGGTTGTTGATGTGGACGAAGAGTATTCAGGCGCAGTCGTTGAAAAAATTGCTCTCCGTAAGGGTGCTATGACTGACATGCGCCCGTCTGGTGGCGGGAAAACACGGGTTACCTTCTTATGCCCAACACGTGGCCTGATCGGTTATCACGGTGAATTCCTGACAGATACGCGCGGCACTGGTATTATGAACCGCCTGTTCCATTCCTATGTGCCCCATAAAGGTGACATCCCTGGCCGCCGTAACGGCGTGTTAATTGCAAATGCCTCTGGTAAATCAGTTCCTTTTGCGATCTTCAATCTTGAAGCACGGGGTACATTCTTTGTTGGTGCCGGTATCGACGTTTATGAAGGCATGATCATGGGTGAACATAACCGCCCGAACGATCTTGAGGTTAATGCGCTTAAAGCCAAACAGCTTACCAACGTTCGTGCCTCAGGTACGGATGAAGCGGTTCGCCTGACGACACCAAGAAAAATGAATCTTGAACAAGCGATTGCGTATATCGATGATGATGAATTGGTAGAAGTAACACCAAACAACATTCGTCTTCGTAAGCGTTTCCTTGATTCAAACGAGCGTAAAAAAGCATCTAGAGAACTAAAAGCGTCATAACGCACTCTGAACTTTTAAAATTAAAGCCGTGCTTCTTAATTGAAGCGCGGCTTTTTTTGTTTAGAGCTACAAATAAAATTGGTGTCTAACCGAAGAATATGAAACCATGAGAACCTAACAAAGAATAATAAGAAAGGGGAGCTCATGGCCATAGTAGAAGTTGCGAGTGAAATCGCGGGAAAAGTCTGGAAAATACAAGCCGAAATTGGAGAACAACTGGACGAAGATGAAGCCATTCTTATTCTGGAAAGTATGAAAATGGAAATTCCTGTAGATGCCCCGGAAGAGGGAAAACTTATGGAAATTTTGGTAAAAGAAGGCGATCCTGTTAAAGAAGGACAAATTGTCGCCAGAATGAACATCTGAGACGCTCTTTATTCACGCCGCTTTCAAGACTGAAAATCCGCGCCGAATATACTCCGCCAGCAGCGATGCGATTTCTTGTCGCGGGCCAGTTGCAAGTGAGAGGGTGATATGAAACTCTGGAAGCGGAGGGAACAAAGAGTTTTGCGGGATTCTCTCAAGCGTCTTTGGCACAAGGGATGAGAGAAAAACGCCTACAGCCAGATCCATGCGGATCATCGCTAATATGGCATCAAGATTATTGCTTTCATAAGCACGTTTCCAAGGACGACCAAGTTGATCGAGTGCCGTTATGGTTGGAAGCCTAAAAACACAAGCGTCACTGGCGATCGAAATGGGAAGAGGTGAGCATTCACGGACAGTTCCCCCTTGCGCCCCGATCCAGACGAGTTGGTCTGTGAACAATATCTCACCACTTACATTTTCAGTCTGCTCTTCCATTAACGTTAAATCGAGTTGGCCATCATTAAATTGTTTCTGCAAATCTAATGTGGGGGCGCAGACGAGATTAAAGCCCACACTCGGGTAATTCTCTGCAAACAGCCGCAAAATCGAAGGTAATTTTCCACTCATCAAATCTAGTGGGACCCCCAAAGAAAGAGTCCCTTTATAATCTGACTGTACCATTTCTTGCCAGATTTCATCGTTGACCGCCAATAACTGTTGAGCCTTCGAGAAAAGCTTTTCACCAGCTGACGTCATAGTTAGGCCCGATTTTTGGCGATTAAACAGAATACAGTCAAACTGCTCTTCCAGTTTACGAATTTGCTGGCTTACCGCCCCTTGGCTAAGGTTAAGGAGCGCACTCGCCTGAGTCATACTGCCTGTTTCCGCAGTGGTTCGAAAAGTTCTCAAAAGCTGTGTATCAATATTGCGCATCACTCAACCATTACAAATTCTAATGATCACCATCAGAAAAATTAGCTTTTATTATATCAGATCATTTCCTATTTTCAAGAAAGCCAACAAATATCTTGTTTATAGATAACTTAAAGGATGAGCGCACAATGCATACAGTCAATCTCACAGAGAAATACGCCAAATTTTCCACTTATTGGCATCCCCATATTGTAGCAGAGGCCAACGGTCAGCATGTACGAATTGCAAAGCTAAAAAATGAATTTGTCTGGCACAGTCATGACGATGAAGACGAGCTATTCATTGTCGTAAAAGGCACCTTAACAGTCAAATTCCGGGATCGCGAAGAAACTGTTTCCGAAGGAGAGCTTCTAGTTATTCCGCGCGGCGTAGAGCATATGCCCGTGGCAGAAGAGGAAGTATACCTTATCAATATAACCAAAGCGGAAACCACTCACACTGGCTCCACGAACGCAGAGATCACTATTCAAGTTAACGATATGCCGTCTATTTAAGCTTAGAAAAATCTGGCACATATCAGTTGAATATAGGCCTTCTGACCTTAAGTCGTTAAAACCCGCCACAACAGCGGGTTTTAATTCTACTACCAAATCCACGTTGTGGGATTAGGAACGGCTTGTTCTTTTGACAGGACTTTTAGTCCCTTAACGCAGCGAACAACGAACCAAACAAAAGTAGCAAAAATAATTAAGAAACCGACCCCGAATGCCGAAGTTGCCCCCCCTATAATCGCAAACAAAAGCCCGATCCAAAAAGTGCGAATTTGAAACTGATAGTGACTTTTCAACCAGTCAGGGGCGTCTCCCTTATTCACATAAGCCATAATCAGTCCAATCAGGCCGGTTAATCCAACAACAATTCCAATTAGATATAGAATATAGACAATCTGAGCCATTTTTGCGGCGCCTTTAGATTTTGCCTTTTCTATCGCCTGATCTGTCGCATTCTCTGTCATAATGTCCCCCCTAGGGTTTATCTTCAGCATGTTTGAAGACAATTTGGTTGTTTGGCGTTTCAAATAATACCGGTTATCCTTTAACATCAAAAGCAATAACGAATTATCATACTGAAAAAAAATTCTATTTTTCAATCGCTTCACATTAAACAAATCAATACTCATCATCGAATACTCACAATTCAGAATAGAATATTCTCATTATTTTTTTGTTTTAATTAAATAGAAAAATTGTTCATCTCGCCAAACGTGTCAATCTTGGATAGGATTGCCCTCCCGAATTATTACATTTGATTAATTATGCTTGCAGTCTTCCTCTCTATCTTTCTGGACCTTGTTGGTTTCGGTATCATTTTACCGTTGCTCCCTTTCTACGCGGAGCATTATGGGGCGACTGCATTCATGGTCACTTGGCTCGCTACCGGATTCTCAGTATTCCAACTTATTTTCTCCGCTATTTGGGGGCGTATATCTGATAGGTTTGGCAGAAGGCCCGTATTTCTATTATGTTTGGCCGTTAGTGCGGGGGCCTATCTTTGGACAGGTCTTGCGGAAAGCTTTGCTGTTTTAATCCTGGCTCGCTGTGTTAGCGGCATCGCTTCAGGAAAAATATCAGTTGCACAAGCAATCATTGCTGACATTACAACGCCAGAAAACCGGGCAAAGGGAATGGGAATGGTTGGAGCGGCTTTCGGGCTTGGCTTTACACTTGGCCCCGCTATTGGTGGCCTACTTGTGGGAAATGACCCGCTAAACCCAGACTTCCAAACTCCCATGTTTGTTGCTAGTGGCCTATCCGTTATTGGTTTAATCTTGGCATTCTTTACAGTGAAAGAAAGTTTATCAGACGAAGACAAATTGACAGCCCGTTCACAAACCAAACGCCCGATGAAGGAACAGCTTCAAGCTATTTTCTCCGTACCGGTTATTGCCTGGTTCATCGGGTCCTTCTTTATTGTCAGCTTTGTCTTTAGCCAAGTTGAAACCCTGTTCCCCTTGTGGACAGAGCGAAATTATGGCTGGACAGCAAAAGATCTAGGCTATTGCTTTGCCTATATCGGTGTCATTTTGGTTATTGTACAAGGTCGATTGATAGGCCCCTTCACCAATTGGGTTGGCGAGCAAAAAGCTTTACTGGTAGGTCTAGCCTTACTCACTGCGGGCCTATTCATGGTGGCCTCCGCAGCCTTTCATTTTTCAATTTTTCTCGTCGCTATTACGTTATTAAGCCTTGGGATTGCCATCTTAAACCCAACTCAGTCGGCCTTAATAAGCCTAACAGCATCCAAAAGCCAACAGGGTAGCACCCTCGGCTTGGCGGCAACATTCTCAGGTCTAGGGCGCGTTTTTGGCCCATTATGGGGTGGCGCGTTTTTTGACTTTGTAGATTATGATCTTCCCCTCATAATTGGTGGCGTGATTACGCTTGTATTTCTATGCCTTATTTATCGAGCGCTTTCTGCGCACCCTTCAGTACGGAAATCGAAACAACAACCTTAGTAGTCGATACTTAGCCATTTACATCAAGGGCATCGCTCAACATCAGATACACCTTGCCGACGTCCGAGTTTGTGTAAGTGTCTAAGAGTAATTCTGAAAACTCAGTCTCGTCTGTCTCGCCTAAAAGCTGTTCGAATTCAGCTCGATACTGATCAACATAACGCCTAAAATCACCACTTCCCTTGTAGAGGTTTCTAATTTTCTCGGCGTCCTTGTTCTTCATAAGGCGCTTGGAAAAAATACTCTTGTCTCCACGCCGATATTTTTTCCACAGGTCGTCGGACAAAGAACTATCCAAATTTCTAGCCAGATCAATTGAAAGAGAATGTAGGCTGTCTAAAATGAAAGAAGATGCTTTTAGATGGGCCTTCGACTTCACTCCAATAGCGTTATTCGTGATTTCAGCAGACTGTCTTTTGACGATGTTTGAGACGCCTTCTAGCTTCTCAGCTTGTTCTTGAAATTTCAAACTTGATATAAGAGCTTCTTCCGCGGCCACCCCAACTACATTTTTCAAATTCTGGCCTTCAACACTCAATATTTTTGCTGTTTCGCCAATAGAATTTTCAACATGTTTTGCCGTTATTTCAAGGCGTTTTCGTTGTTGCTCAAATTGATCGGTAAGTTCTTGAGAGCCAGAATAGGCTTGGTCTGAGAATTTTATTAACTCTAACGTTCTCTGCTTAAATTCTTGAGAGGCCTGTTCACTCAAATCATGGGCTTGTTGCCCTGCTTCGGTCATTTTCAGCATCACGCGCTCAAGATCGTTCTGAGCTTGACTTCGGGTATTTTCTATCTCCTTTTGATGCCGCCCAAGCGCCTGATCTGCATGGACTAATCCGTTAAGCATCAATTCACTGGCTTTAGCAAGTTCCAGCGTTTTCCGTTTAAAAGCCTCCCCCGCCACATCAGCTTTCCCAGTCGTCAACTGAAAGAGTTGAGCCCGTTCAGACAAGGTTGCCTCAATAACTTCTGCTTTATCTGCTAATTGACGAGCAACTTCTGATAACGCAGAGGTTTCTTCTCGCAGGATTTTCTCCATTTCAGCAGAATGGTTTTTTGCAATTTCAGATATTTCTGAAAGGGCTGTCATCTGTTCTTTCGCCGAAAGACTTGCATCACTCAAATGTTCAATATTTGCGCGCACTTTGTTTGAAAGCTGATCTCCTTCAACACTGGCCTTGTTTGCCATATGGCTAAGTTGTTCGATTTTTTGGTGAACTTCGTCCCCCATATTTCGCAGTTGCGCAGAAGCCCGTTCAGCTGTTTTGGCAAGCTCGGCTGTTTGCGAGCGGGCAGCTTCCCCTGACTGACGCGCTTGCAATGTAGATCGCTCAGCTGTTGCCATAAATTCCTGATGATGGCGAATGGTCTCTTCCACAATGGCGGATAGTTTAATTTTTGATTGGTCCGCAACGGATCCCAGTTCCCGCTGCCTTTTCTCCAACTCTTCAGAAGCGGATTTAATTGTTTTGGAGGTCCGCTCGGCATGGAGCTCAATATCGCTTGTCTCTCTCCGCAAGCTTTCTCCAGCTTCTTTAATTTGACTTGAAACCCGTTCAGCTGTTGACTTCATTTCATCAGCCTGACGCTGGAAACCACTACCAACCTGTACCACCTGATTGCTTGTAGAAATACTCGCTTCAGACAAGAGATCTACGTTTTCTGAGAGCCTTGCGGAAATTTCTAACGACATTTCTTGAATTTGTGCAGAAGCTAAATTTAGCGCTCCCATTTGTTTCCGCAATTTTTCTTGAATTTCAGAAGTTCTTTGAGACGTCAAATCGCTACTGCCCAATAATTTTTCGGCATGATCCGCCATACGCTCTTGAAACTTAACTGCATTTTCAAGAGCGCCTTCGCCAGCGGCTTGTAGAACTGTTTGACTGCTGTTGAGAAGCGTCTCAACATCCCCAAGGCTGTTTTCCGTCTTCTTATAAGTATCCTCCAAGTCCCGTAGTTCGCTCCGCAGTTTTTCTCCTGCTGAAGACATATCAGCTTTCATCGTCAGGACAGAGACTGACAGGCTTTCTGTATCCGCAATAAGCTGACTTGAAGAGTGCTGCACTTCTCGTCCAATCTCCTCGGCTTCTCCTTTAAAACGAGTTTGCTTTTCTTCTAAGCGATCTATTGCCCGTTCTACATCTTCGCTTCCAAGTTTCAAGCTATCACGGATAGCTGCCAGGCGAGATAATGCATCGTCTCCAGAGATAGAAAGTTCGGTAGAATTTTGGCGCAATTCATCCCCCGCTGCGACCAACGCATCCGTTGCACGAGATGAATAATTTTCAATTTCCTCTGTTCTAGTCAATAAATGATCAGCGCCCGCATCCAGTTTTTCTCGGATATCATCCCCTGCATCATTCAGTTTGATAATTCTTGTAGATAAGGCTTTACCAGCGTTCTCCGCTTGCTCCAGCGTATGATTTGCAACCGCCGCGATATCCTGGCTTGTCTGCTCAAGTTGCCGGGTCATCCTCAAAGCTTTTTCCTCTGCGGCGACAACTGCGGCTTCAAGCGCTCCAATCTGTGCGGAGAGTGACTTATTTACAATCTCACTTCTGATTTCGGCATCGTCCGCTGCCGCCTCGAACACCTGCACTTGTGCAGATGCAGTCTTTTCCAGAGTATTCTTTTGCGCATCAGTTTTTTTTATTAGATCGTTTACCTTTGCGAGACTTTGCGCCATTTCAGTTTGGAAATGATCTGCATTGGAAATCAGTTCATTAGAAGCTTTTCGGGCGATTTCTTTCTGTACTTCCAGCTGCGCCGTTGCAGCTTCTAAAGACGTTGCGGCATTTTCCGTCTCGACCTGAACTTCTCTTGCGTGGCGCCGAAGTGAAAAGGTCAAACTTGCAACACGGGCCTCTGCTTCGGGGCTAGGATATCCAATCTCCCTCATGAGAGAATCTAAAGCCTGACCTTTTAATTTACTATCTCGCCCTCTTTTAAAGTATGCCAGTAGCAGCCATAAGAAAGCCAGCGGAGCAAAGCCTCCCGCAAAAAACGCTCCAATTTCATGGGGTAACATTTGCCAAAGGTTCGTAAAACCAATATTTTGCTCTATGTAAAAGGCAACACTTCCTATCCATAGAAATGTTGATGCAATCACAACCATCAAAATCAATACATTCATAATGTTTGACTTGCTGTTCGCCGCCCGCTGCTCATGGCCACCTAAGACAAGTGGCTTGTCTTCAAGGTCTGACTTTCTATCTGCATCCGGGTGCTTCAATAACATAACTCTCTCCTGTTTGGATTGCAGGAGAGTCCAGTAAAAATCCAATTTCGTCAAGTTTTCGGAGATACGAGTGAGACAGAAAAGCCGTCGGAATGAGGATTCTACACTCCAACGGCTATTGCTTGACTATTTTACGACGGATTCTGCCATCAAGTTATCGATTTCCTCTTGAGCTATTCCCCAGTTCAACAAGACTTCTTGTGAATGCTGTCCTGGAGCACAAGGCGGCGATTGAATTTCCGATTTTGTTCTTGAAAATTTAGGAGCAGGTGCTGGTTGAACAACACCATCAATCTCAACAAAAGTACCTCGCGCGATATTATGCGGGTGATCGGGAGCCTCACTAATAGACAGAACCGGTGCAAAACAAACATCAGTACCTTCCATAATTTCGCACCACTCATCCCGTGTCTTTGCAAGAAACACTTCAGAAAAACGTTTTCGCAACGTTGGCCATGCAGATACATCCATTTGACTGGGTAGATCTTCCTTATCCAATCCCGTTAGACGCAAGAGCTCATCATAGAATTTGGCTTCGATTGAACCAATAGATACATATTTTCCGTCCGAGGTCTCATAGACATCATAAAAATGGGCTCCGGAATCGAGAATATTTGTACCCCTCTCATCACTCCAGCGGCCTGCCGCCTTAAGACCAAAAAACGTTGTCATGAGACTAGCCGCGCCATCAACCATGGAGACATCGACCACTTGGCCTTTTCCTGACTGCTGAGATTCTAACATTGCGGCAAGCAACCCCATTGCGAGATAAAGAGCACCGCCGCCAAAATCACCAACAAGATTCAACGGTGGCGTTGGAGCTCCCCCTTTTCGCCCTATCGCGTGAAGAGCTCCCGACAAAGCAATATAGTTAAGATCATGTCCCGCGGCGGGTGCCATTGGTCCATCCTGCCCCCATCCAGTCATGCGGCCATACACGATTTTGGCATTTCGCTCGAAAACCACATCAGGCCCGAGGCCAAGTCGCTCCATGACTCCTGGGCGAAACCCTTCAATCAAGGCATCCGCTTGTTCAATCAGGTTCAGGATTAACTCTTTTCCCTCTTTCGTTTTGCTATCGATTGCAACTGATTTTCTACCACGCATTAGCAAACTAAACTTTGGGTCCGTATGTATCCCAAGACCAGTGGCTTCAGTGCGATCAATACGGATAATCTCAGCGCCCATATCGGCAAGCAATAATGCACACATTGGTCCTGGTCCAATACCACCCATTTCTACAATTTTAAATCCTGCTAGTGGTCCCATATTTTTTCCTTTTTTTATTAGGTCCGTTGCAAATTAGATAAGCAATCAAGTATTCACATCATTAAACTGCAAGTATGTAATTGTGGCATGTTGCGAGAATAAAATAAATACTTCAGTAAAAGACGAAACAATTATGTTTTGTTAAATTGTCCCGTTATATTTCTCTTAGGCAAAAAATTGATCTGGGGAATATTATGGGTAAAATAATTACAGGAATTGTAGTTGCACTAGTTGTCATTTTAGGTGCAGTGCTGAGTATTTTTTACTTTAATCTTGATAAAGTTATTATTGCAGCGGTTGAAGAATATGGCTCGGAAGTAACCCAAGCAGAGGTTACCCTAAACGAAGTTGATTTAGATATCACCTCCGGAAAAGGAGCTCTTCGCGGATTATTTGTAGGAAATCCGAGTGGTTTTGAAGAACCTTCAGCCTTTGAGCTGGGCGAAATATCGCTCTCAATCAATATGGCTGACACAAATGATAAGCTCATCCATATAAATGAAATTCAAATTATCGCGCCTAAGATAACGTACGAGCTTAATGATACAACAAATAACTTAGATGCTCTTAAGACGAACATTGATGCTTTTATGAAAAGAGAAGGCCTGGGCGGAAAATCAGAAGAAGGTGGTAGTGGTCAAGATGAAGAAGGCCCAAAAATCATCATTGATAAACTTGTGATTAAAAACGGCAAAGTTACCGTCAAAGCCCCCATCACCCTTAACAAAAAAATCGAAGGTAACCTACCCACTATCCAGATAACCGATATTGGGAAGAAAAAAGGAGGCGCGTCTCCTGAAGAAGTTGCAGCTCAAATTTTGAACAAAGTAACCGGTAGCGCCATGTCCGTTGTAACGGACCTTGGTATTGGCAAAACACTCAAGAGCCTTGCTGGTGGCGCAGAGGGTGCTGTCAAAGCTATTAGTAGCGGAGCTGAAGGGGCTGCGTCTGAAGCAGGTAAAGCTGTTGAAGGTGCGGCAGGCGCCATAAAAGGTCTTTTAAAATAGGTAACTAAGCCAAGGTGTAAACAATGGAAAGCGTTGAGCAGAATCTGGAAATGGTAAATAAGTGGGTTGAGATTGGGATTGAGTTCTCGGTTAAATACGGTTTTCAGCTGCTTGGTGGCCTGTTATTCTTTCTAGTTGGCTTTATTGTCGCTAACTGGATTGGTAACAGGCTGGAAAAGCTAGCGCTTTCCAAGAATATTGATCAAACACTTTCCCAATTTTTGGGGAGTTCAGCAAAGCTTGTTATGATCATACTGCTCATCATCATAACTCTTGGCAATTTTGGTATTAGTATCGCGCCACTCATTGCATTAGCTGGTGCTGTAACATTCGGTGCTACCCTTGCATTGCAAGGCCCCTTATCCAATTTCGGATCCGGAATTTCCATTATTATTACGCGCCCTTTTGTTATCGGAAATGTTATTACCGTTCATGGTGTTAGTGGTGTTGTTGAAAAAATTACTATGGGTGTAACTGTTCTCATGGGTGAGGATGGGGAGCAAATAACAATCCCCAACAAGGAGATTGTCGGTCAAGTTATTGTGAATTCCCACGAAACACGTATTCTTGAAGTAGAGTTTTGTATTCAGGCCGATGTTGATACTGAAGCTGTGGTAAATTCAATGCGATCAGCATTACAGCATTTACCTGACTTGAGTGAGGAGCCTGTCCCACAAATTGGTGTTCAGGACTTCACTTATGGTGGTGTGGTTATTGGAGTGAGAGCCTGGGTCTCTGGCCGGCGCTATTTTCAAGTTCGTTATGAGGTAAACAAGCTAATTCTGTCTCATCTAAAAGAGAAGAACATACCGCTTTATATGCCTGCTGTGTCGGCGCTTCCTCAACGACCAATGATAAGTACGCCTTTATCTGCAAACGGCTCAAATCCGACATCCCCTTTGTAGAGTAAAACTCTAAAAACAAAAACAACAATGCCCTGAGGGCCGCAGTCTTTCCATACAATAAATTGGGAAAGACTGCCGACTCACTTCGACTTTAATGTTTTTCAATAAGAAACCCCTCCTCTATCTTTGGTTCTTCAAAATACCCAGTGACCATCATGAACTCTTCGGGGCTTGTATTCTTTGATCCATATGGCCGATCCTTATTTCTTCTTTTCAATTGAACAAGGCACTCGGCGTCAGAACGCTCAAGATAATGCAGGCAATGATCAGCTTTGGTGTCTCTGAATAAATTTTTAAACCAGGCCCTTTGGCTCCGAGTATTCCCCGGAAAATCAAGAACAACAGTATTTCCTTCTTCCAACAATCCTTTCACATGATCAGTCAGCACACGCTTTAACCGAGCAGAACATGTCAAATAATCTTCAAAAGTTGATATTTCGTTTGGATATAATCTGGACAGCCACACATCTTCACTAATCAAAACGGCCCCTTTTTCAGCACAAAACTTATTAGCCAGCGTACTTTTACCTGCGGCCATTTTACCGCAAAAGAAGTGTATGTAAGGTGGAGTATTTATTTTTTGCATTTTCTCTCTCTTTATAAAACCCAAGAGGAAGAAAACAAAAAATCCGCCTCAAGGGGCGGATGCTAATTTCATGAACAAGACCACGCCAAACTCTATAGAGTAAGGACAGCCACAATTTCTATATGTTTCAAATTTTTGTTCATGACGAAAACCGTACTTCTAAATTCCACATCTGTAAAGATTAATTTTCACGAAAAAGTGCACAGACCAAATTTGAATTAATTTAATATACCCCTAATATAACTGCATAAATTCGAAGGAAAAAGAAAATGAAATTTATCTATTTAAGTGTAATTATAATGGTCCTCTCTGGCTGCCAAACGGCCTCCGGAACTTATGAGAAGGACCATAGCGATTACCGGCACACTAATTGGGGAGACTACGAAAGACCTTAAAGAGAACGCGCACCCCGATGCCGCTTACGCACCCAAAACGCCAATAGCGCAAGACCGGCCCCATATAGCGGAAGCCCTGCAGGAAGAGGGACTGCCGACACATCAACAGAATCTAAAACAAGATTATCCAAATCAAAAGAGCTGCAAGTAGGCGTAAATGCACAGTTAGAATTTTGAATATCACCTGGAATTAATATGCTTATCAACAGGCTATCAAGATTAGAAAATAAAGCACTTAGAGAATGGGTTGCCTCAACTATTCCGGAGAAAAACAAATCGCTTGCAACCACAGCATTATCCCTGACCCCGGTTACCAAGACGTTGTCAAACGCCTCTACTCCTTGGCAAGGCCCATTAGCAAAGGAACAATAATTGGTAAAACCTCGAATGTCGAATTGAATAGCATCAAAACGGCCCGGCTTAGAGATAGATATACTTGTTGCAAAAGCTGTCGCATAATCCGCCAGATGTACTTTTCCCGATCGACTTTGATGATACGCAACAATACCGCCAATGCCATCAACAACGGCATTATCTTCATTATAGCTTGAAGCAAGCCCACCTTGCGACTCAACACCTGCGAAATTTATCACACTTGCCGTCGCGAACGAACTGAATAGTATGCAAAACAAAAAAACTGAAAATAGCTTCACAAACGGTCTCCCCTTTAATTAACAAAACATTAACAATGTTTTTTTAAGTTGTAAATCAAGTACTAATACAAGTTGCACAAAGTTTAGAAAAACAACGCATACTAGATTTAACAAGCAGTATGTTCGCGAAATTTAACTTACTTATATAAAATCCAAGGTTATTCCTGCGATACCAACGCCTTAACACCTCTTTCTGACCGTCAAAAAAAAGAATCAGCGTATGTTTTCTACTTGATAGACGAAAGCGTTAAAAACCAAATTCTATTATCCACCATATAGAATTTGCGGATAGAACATCATAAAGCGTTTTAATTATGACCAAAACGCCTTTTTGCCAAAGACACGGGAAGCAACATTCAGTCAGTGTAAATTATCAAATGGCAAAACACTAAACACGATGCATTCCCAGTATTTTGTACTCCCTATTTTGCTTTAGTTAGGATTATATGAGTGCCTGAGGTAAAAAGGACGAGCGAAAAAACAACCCAAATGACAACTTTGGGACATTGCCGGGTCATTGCGTCTATGAACGCAATGAAACCCATTGGGCTTGTGACTACCGTTTGTCGGCATCTTCAATTTAGCTTTGTACTAGCCGGCAAAAAATAGTGAGCTAGAAGTCGAACTGTCGGCCTTTGTAACGATGGAAATACCTTCTCTTCGCCCAGTCCAATAGGCTATCGGCCGCAGAGACACTAAGTGGCGCATTCTACTATAGTGGCCCTTGCTTGAAATTTGGGTCATCCACAGAAGTGACACGGACCAAAACAAATGGGAAAACTTCACTCTCAAATACACAAGAAAAGAAAAGCTTGGTTTCAGGGTTTGCCTAAAGGTGTTTAAAACACCTAAATGCTACCAAAGCGATACCAGCATTGTAAGCATACGTTTTTATTCAAGGAGAATGGTGGGTGTAACAAGATTCGAACTTGTGACCTCTGCCATGTCAAGGCAACGCTCTAACCAACTGAGCTATACACCCTCGTAGTTCACTTAAGATTGAACCGGAGTTGGCGTTTTATAAAGCGCTGCAAATTGCTTTGCAAGCCTCTTTTAGTGGAGATGTGAAAATTTGTGTTTGTTTCACTCAGGAAGGCGCATTATTGCACAAAACACGATCGACAGCCTCTACCAGTGAATTTAGGTGGAAGGGTTTAGAGATCATCTGATTTACCCCTTCGTCACTCTCAATTGCCTCAACATTCACAGCAGAAAAACCAGTAATAAAAATGACCGGTAGGCTAGATCTTACTTTCTTAGCTAATCTAGCCAGCTCGATCCCGTCCATACCCGGCATTACAATATCTGTTATCAATATATCAAAGGGTCCGGCTTCCAAAACAGGCAAGGCGTCTTCTCCATCAGCAAATGCCAACACTTCATGTCCCGCATTTTCAAGGCTGCGGGCCAAAAAATATCGGACTGAATTATCGTCTTCCGCTAAAAGAATACAAGCCATGGAATTATTCTAAGTACTCTACTATCTTCAGTGTACAATCAAATCAGAATATACAATTGAATTTCAATTGGCAAAGGCGCGCTACACAAACATAATGGTCATCACAATATTACTTAAAAATTAAATTCACGCTTTTTTTTGAGAACTCATGAAAAGAAAAGATACTGTAAATCCAGTTGAAATTGTACGTCCTGCAACATGGTCGCTCCCGGTCATTTTTTCGTCCCCCCATAGCGGAGCCTTTTATCCAGACCGGTTTGTCAAGCAATCCGCTTTGAATCTGCTTACTTTGCGGCAATCTGAAGATTATAAAGTTGACGAACTTTTCTCATCTGCGCCGCTTTTTGGGGCTCCGATAATCCAAGCAACATTTCCTCGCGCTTTTTGTGATGTAAACCGTTCCCCATATGAACTTGATCCCAGTATGTTTTTGGATCCTCTTCCCGATTATGTGACGACATTAAATTCCAAAATAGCGGCGGGCCTTGGAACAATTCCCAAAATTGTTTCTCAAGGAAATCAAATTTATTCAGAAAAATTACAGTACAAAACCATCAAACAAAGATTGAATGCCTTTTATTTCCCGTATCACCAAAATCTTGGAAATCTTATAGAAGAAGGTGTGAATAAATTCGGCCACATTCTTCTCATTGATTGTCATTCTATGCCGCTTCCCGCTCAATCGGGACTAACACGACCTTCTTTACCAGATTTTATACTGGGCGATAGATTCGGCCAGTCCGTTCACCCGGATCACAGTGCACATATTTCAAGTAAATTGAAGAAACTTGGTTATTCGGTTCGCTACAATGCCCCTTATGCCGGCGGCTTTATCACTCAACATTACGGAAAACCATCAACAGGTGTCAGCGCCTTACAAATTGAAATAAACAGGCGTCTTTATATGGACCAACCAACTATGACCAAAACCGACGGTTTTCATCAATTAAAAAATCATTTGAGTGAGCTTATTGAAATTTTACCAAACATGATTTTCGAGCGAAAGACGGGATAGAAACAAACATTCCCTCCATCGGCTGGCTCCTTTCATTCCAATCTCATTTTCCGGCATACTTCTTGCTTATACTCAGGCAGGAGTGTGAGAAATGTCAAAATCAATATTTTTACTTTTAATCTGTGTTATCGGCCTTGTAGTAACACCAGTTTCTGCCGCTAAATTTCCGACTAATGCGGCTGAATTCCTAGCAACATGTCGTTCAGCGACAGCAGACACAGAAAAAAAATTACGGCTACCAAAACGGCTGTTAAATGCGATTTCTCTGACTGAAACAGGTCGTTGGCATGCGAAGAGAAGGGAAATTATTGCCTGGCCATGGACGGTTTACTCCGAAGGTCGCGGGCGATATTTGCCCAGTAAAGCCGCTGCGATCAAAGAAGTAAAAATGTTGAGAGCTAAAGGAGTCAAGAATATTGATGTTGGTTGCATGCAAGTAAACCTTCATTGGCACCCAACGGCATTTTCGTCTCTTGAAGATGCTTTTAATCCAAGTATTAACGCAGCCTACGCAGGGGATCTCCTCCTAAAACTTAGAAATGAAAGTCGATCTTGGAATGTCGCCATCGCTCACTATCATTCTCGCACAAAAAAATACAACGTTCCCTATCGGAAAAAAGTACATAAACTTTGGCAAGAAGAACGGCGGCGCGACACTAAAGTTCGTATGGAAAAAGCGCGTGCGAAGTACCGCGCAAAAAAAGCCTTACTAAAAGCCAGAAGAGAAGAAGCCCGTAAAAAGAAAGCTATGGGATAAAGCCACAGATGATGAATTTCACGCCAGAGCATTTCTCTTCAGGATGATAAAAAGTCTGAAACTGCACGATCTGGAGGCTTGTAGACGTCTGGTCAATTTGGCTATACGACTTCATTTCTCTCATACAGATCCCGTGGCGATACACGCCTTGTCAACGGCAGCCTATAAAGCTCTTCGTAAACTGTCGTCTAAAGCAGAATGCCCAGATATTGTTCCAGAATACCTACCCTATCTTAAACCGGAAGATAGGCGACTCTTTTGGTCCAGTTTATCTCTCCATGATCCGATACCAGCAACGGCATTCCACAGCAGTTATGAGCAGTCATTTGAAATTGCTGAAGAAATAACGGACTTGTATTTATTCATTTCTTGCGCCATGTATCGCCTGCTAAACGAACGGCATACTCACGAGATGAAAATATTTATCATATGGTATAAAGCAATTAACAGACTAAGAACGGCAAGTGATCCCATATATAATGCCAAGACGAAAGAAGGCTTTGACTATCTTCAAAGCCTTCCTCGAGACAAGCAATTGAAGCTTGGATACGACGCTCTAAAAAACCTAAACTCATCCCCTTCTGATCGCAGCGAACGATACTCGGGTTCCTAATCACTTAGCCAGTTAGTTCCCATTCACGTAAGAGCTCTTTTCTCTCTAATCCCCAGCGATAACCATGAAGTTTACCATCACTTCCGATGACACGATGACACGGAACGATCAAGGATACTGGATTTGTCGCGCAAGCACGGCCAACTGCCCGTGAGGACTTTTCCGCTCCTAAATCTATCGCAACTTCCTTGTAGGTTTTTGTCTCCCCAGGGGCAATTTTCAACAACTCTTGCCAAACTCGCCGCTGAAAAGCGGTACCAAACATATCAAGTGGTATTTCTGGAACAGACGTTACTTTGTTCGCCAAGAAATCGGTAATTTTCGACACCCATTCAGCCAGATCGCCAATTTCTGGAGCTATTTCAGCTTTTGGAAATTCCAAATGCAACTCATCCAATAGCTCTTCGTCTTTATTACCAAAATATACAGCACAAACACCTTTGCGTGTTCCCGCCACTAAAATACGGCCTAAAAAACAATCAACGATCGAATATGCTATTTCAGCGCCTTTTCCGCCTTTAGCATAGGAGGCGGGCGACATACCAAGTCGCTCGTTCGCTTTCTCGTAAAGCCTGCTGGACGATCCAAAACCAGCACCATAAGCGGCTTCAGAGACAGACTCACCTTTTTGCAAATTATCTTTCAATTTTTTATTTCGCAGCGTATCGTAATATTCAAAAGGACTAATGCCCATCACTTTTTTAAAACTGCGGGCAAGATAATCTTCGTTATAACCCGTCTCTTCGGCAAAGACGGCAAGTGATAGCTTATCACCGGATTGAAGATCCAAATGATTTTCTATGCGCCGACATACCTGCCGTGTAAGTGATAAAATTGGATCTTTTACATTTACCAAGTCTGGGCGACAACGGCGACATGCCCGAAAACCTTTCGTTTCTGCCTGTTCCGGCAAATCAAGGAATACAACATTTTCAGTCTTTGCATGGCGCGAAGGGCAAGAAGGCCTACAATAAATCCCAGTTGTTTTAACCGCATAAACAAAAGATCCATCACAATTTTTATCTCTTGCCGCGACAGCAGCAATCATGGCTTGTTGGTTCATCTTAATTCTCCGCTTACTATAACTTATAGGAAAAGTATAAGCGGTAACCGCGATACAAACTATCCGAATACCGGAGTGAAACTTTCATCAGCTTAACTACGTTCAGGTTGATGTTTTTTCCATCCCTGTATCTTTTTCAGTTTCATCTTCATCTTGTTTCCGGCGAATGATAATATCCCCATTTTCCAATATCTCAGGGGCTTCATACTGGGGAATTGAATCGATAAAAACGCTCAAAGCATTAATAAGTTTCTCCAACCCTTCCACAGCGAGCTCATCCGCCCCCTTTTCCTCAGCCATCACATTAGCTGGGATACTGAACACCAGAAACACTGCCAAAGCTGTACCAATCAGACTGCGCTTCATTTTCATCTCCTAAGTCTTTTCATCCGAATATCGTTTAACATGTCGCTAGACATTTTGTCATTTTCATGGTCGGCTACAAACAAATGATAAACTCTTTCAATTCCATCATACTCGATTTTTGGACTTTACCCTAACCCTCGGAAAGAATTCACCATCTTTGATCTTATTGCTGTAATCGATTGGTCAGCAGCCTCCACCCCTGGACCAAAGAGGCCAACCGCCGATAGATGTTGGGTCGCGTGGCGTTCAGGAGCTTCTGCCGCGGACGTCGAGTATTTCAGAACCCGCCATGCCTGCATGGAAAAGCTGGTACAATTGGCAACAGTGGCAAAGGGGAATGTTCTTCTTGCCTTTGATTTCCCTTTTGGCTACCCGACAGGATCGAAAATTGGTGGTGGACGTGGGGCCGCAAAACTACTATCGCAACACTTGATCAGCTCGGAAAACGATAAAAATAATCGTTTTGAAGTGGGCGACATGCTGAACCGACAAATATCTGCGGTGCCGGGTCCTTTTTGGGGTCATCCAAAGTCAATGGAATTTCCGGATTTAACATGGTCTAAACCGACGTTTTCCCATAACGATTTTAAAGAGTGGCGCCTTGCAGAACGCCATTTAAAAAAATCAGGTCATAAAATCATGAATGTATGGCAATTACTTGGGCAAGGCTCTGTCGGTAGCCAGACTTTAACAGGTCTTGCAGACCTACATCATTTTAGCAAAGCAGAAGATATAAAGGAGAGAGTTTCTTTTTGGCCCTTCGAGACAAAGTGGGACAAAAATTTAACAGGTATTATTCTTGCTGAGGTTTGGCCAAGCCTAAGTGATTATGAGAAAATAGATCACCCGATTAAAGATGCCCGTCAGGTTTTAGCTTGTCTGGAAGGGCTCTCGGAGAAAAACAGAGAAAACAAAATATCCTCCCTTTTCGCCGCCCCAACTTGCTTGACCGACGACGAAAAAACACAATGCGAGAGAGAAGAAGGATGGATCTTAGGAGTTACCTGAGACCATTTGTGACAGTAAATCGCTTTGACTTAGTGTAAAATCACTTTTGATCCAGACCTCTTCAATTTGTTTCAAAATTACCCCGAGGTCCGGCCCAGCAGTAATACCAATTTTCAACAAATCTTTGCCCGAAACAGGGCAATGAGGGATCGTCCATTCCTCTATCAGCTCTAGATAATCAGAAAATCTACTTTCAGCTGGATGCATAGACCAACTTAGCAAGACTTGATCCTTAAAGGCCTGTGCACCCAATTTATAAAGCCGTGATTTTTGACCAAGAATATTTAGGTCCGGCGGTATGTATTCACGGCACATAAGTGCCAGTCTTTTATCAGCCTTTGCAGATAATCGAAATTTTTTTGAACTCTTCTTTGCGAGCTCGGCACGACCGCCCAAAAAAGCCGACAACCTATTTATTGGATCGCTGGCTATTGGAAGCTTTAACATTCCCTCGAGGGAATTCAAGGAAACCTCATCGTTGATTACCGCCCTTAGAATTCCGGCACGTTGCATTTGCGACAATGCTTTTATGGGATCAGAAGCTCCAAGGACTTGCAATAATTCCCGGGAAATACGTTCAGCAGATAGGTCTCCTAATTTATCATATGCATCCGCGCAGGCCTTAAATGAACGAACGTCCGGCGCGCCTTGTCCATACCGCCCATAAAACCGAAAAAACCTGAGAACGCGCAAATAATCTTCTTCAATGCGTGTATCAGCATCGCCAATGAATTGAATAATACCCTTTTCCAAATCAGACATTCCGCCGTAATAGTCGTGAAGTGTGCCCGATATTTCCATATACAACGCATTAACCGTAAAATCGCGGCGGGCCGCATCTTCTAACCAGCTTTTCGTGAAAGCAACGTCAGCATGACGACCAAAGGATTGAACATCCACCCGCAAAGTGGTTATTTCATATTTATGCTCACCGATGAGGGCGGTAACGGTGCCATGTTTTAGCCCTGTCGGAATAACTTTAAGCCCAGCATTGCTTAAAACTTCCAATACAGTCTCTGGCGGTAAGTCCGTACATACATCGAGATCATCACTGACTTGCCCCAAAAGCGCATCTCGGACGCATCCGCCAACAAAACGCGCTTGACCGCCTGCCAATTCAAGTTCAGAAAATAGCGTAAGGCTTTCCGGATATGATAACCAAGGAGGCGGGGATGTGATCAGATCGACTAATTTTCGCAAGGATAAATCCCCTAATCCTTTTTATTCGGGATTATTTCCGCACCGATAAGTTTTCCGTTCTCGAACCGCGGCGGCACATATGTCCCTTCAACGGGCTCATCGCGAGAAAGGCCAAGGCCGATCATACTCAAAGCCATCAGAAATAAGCCTATTAGCGTTGAAACCGCGATTGATTTTCCTTGCCACGTCTTATCACTTCCTGCTTTTTTGGCGAAATACAAATAAATCGCATACACAACAAACGGGATAAGGAGCGGAATAAGGTGGAAAAGAAATCCTCGTATCATTTTAAGATCACTCTTTCTGATAAATCTTTGATCATTCCAGCAGTCGCGCCCCAAATATAGTAGTCATTATAAGGCATTGCATACCAAAATCTTTCAATTCCATTGTGGAAACCACTATGCTTTTTATGGTTTTCCTGATCCAACAGAAAACGTAATGGCACCTCAAATATTTCAGCAACTTCTCCCGCGTCAGGGTCCAGCTGAAAACCGGGTTCAATAATACCAACAACTGGTGTTACAGAATAGTTCGTAACAGTAAGATAGGTATTTAGCGTCCCGATAACATCCACCAGTTGCGGATTAAGCGAAATTTCCTCTTCACTTTCCCTAAGTGCGGTCTCCGCAGGCCCCCCATCAATCTCTTCTGCCCTTCCACCGGGAAAGCTGATTTGACCGGCATGTTTGTTTAAATGGCTGGCCCGCTTCGTCAAAATAACTGTCGGATCATCCCCATGCATGACGATAGGCACCAAAACAGCAGCAGGTTTATAAACCACATCCATTTTTGGAGAACTTGCCGGGTTTAAATCATGATCGCCCCGAAAACGGCCCCGTTCATCAAGCACTTCACGGTGGCTCAGGGGAACAGGATCCAAAAAGGAGGCAAAGGTCTCTTTTAAACTATCTCTATTATTCTTTAAAAATATCATTCATCAAACCAAAATCAAAAAACTGCCCACTACTCCATACCCCAAAATGTGGTACGCCTTCTATACTCTCTTCAACCCCAAGCTCGACTAAGTCATAGAACACAGATCGCACAATCAAGGCTTCTAAATTACTTCGAACCAGAATGTAGGGGGATGGCTCGTCGTTTTTTTCATTAATGGCAAGCCGTAAGGGGTGATCCTCATTGGCGATCACGAAATCGTCAACATGAGTTCTAAAACTCAAAATCTGCTCTTTACCCAGATTTTCGCAGAACATCTCTACAGCAACAAAAGGAGCATCCTCTACTGTAATCCCAATTTTCTCAACCGGTGTAACAAGATAATATTTGCCGTCATCATCATATCTAATGACCCCGGAAAACAAGGTAACCAGCGTTTTTCGACCGATAGGAGATCCCAAATAATACCACGTACCATCACGGGCAATACGCATATCAAGATCTCCGCAAAAATCCGGATTCCACAAATGAACAGGAGGATGCTTCTTGTCCTTAATATGCTTGATGATCGAGCTTAACCCGTCCTGAGTTTCAGCACCTGTCATAATTTGACCTTACCCTAGGTTAGTTTATTGTTATATTTACGAAAGATTACCTGTTTTTCAAAAGGATACTACCGTGCCAATGAAAGATATTAATACCATAGAAAGCAAAATTCCCGAACAGGTAGAAATGCTTTCAGAAAAACTTGTCGCGTTAAAGGCAGCAATTGGACATCAGATTTTTGGACAACATGTTGTTGTTGATCTAACACTTGTGACCCTTCTCGCCGGCGGTCATGCCTTATTAGTTGGGGTCCCTGGGCTTGCTAAAACAAAGCTGGTCGAAACACTTGGCGTTGTCCTAGGGATGGATGACAAACGCATTCAATTCACACCGGATCTTATGCCTGCAGATATTCTTGGCTCCGAAATCCTTGAATCGGCAGAAGATGGAAACCGGCATTTTCATTTCCTCAAAGGCCCTATATTTACACAACTTTTAATGGCCGACGAAATAAACAGGGCAAGTCCCAGAACTCAATCAGCGCTACTACAGGCTATGCAAGAACGATTTGTAACAATTGCAGGTGTCAGGCATGAACTCCCAACTCCTTTCCATGTTCTCGCCACCCAAAACCCTATTGAGCAAGAGGGAACGTACCCCTTGCCAGAAGCGCAACTTGATCGCTTTTTAATGCAAATTGATGTCCCTTACCCTGACAAAGAGACAGAGCGCCGCATTCTGATTGAGACAACAGGTAATCAACTTTCTCAGCCTACTCAAATCCTCACGCCAGAAGAATTGGTGGATGCGCAGAAACTTGTGCGAAATCTTCCTGTTAGCGATCAAGTGATTGAGGCGATATTGAATCTTGTTCGAGAAGCACGTCCGGATGAAAGCCAAAACAAGCTGGTACAACAATATGTATCATGGGGACCAGGCCCCCGGGCTAGTCAGGCACTTATTCTGGCGGCAAGAGCATTGGCTTTGCTTGAGGGGAGACTAAGTCCGTCTATTGACGACATAATCGCTCTCTCTCGCCCAATTTTAAAACACCGGATGGCATTGTCCTATTCAGCCAGAGCTGAAAATATTACAGTCGATCAGATTATCTCCTCCCTTCTAAAACCGCTGGAATAGACATGTTCTCATCCAGAAATTCAGAACTGATGAAAAAAAATGAGAAATCAGCAGCAGAAATTCTCGCAAATACTCTGCCTCCCCTTCTTCTGAATGCACAAAAATTAGCCCGCGGCCTTGATCCTGGCATTCACGGACGACGAAAAGCGGGTGTTGGTGAGGATTTTTGGCAATTTAAACACTACTCAATTGATACTCCTGCCAGCAAAATTGACTGGCGACAATCGGCAAAGCGCGACCAGCTTTACATCAGGCAGAATGAACTAGAAACCACCGAAAGTGTTTGGCTTTGGGTGGATAACAGCCTGAATATGCAATACCGATCGGAATGGGCAGAGAACACTAAACTATTTGATGCTAATACCTTGTGCCTCGCTTTGAGCCTATTGCTTAGCGGTAGCGGTGAGAATTTTGGGCTACTTGGTATCTCTGAACGTGCGACAAGTGGCCCTGTTGCTTTTGAAAGATTTTCCCAAGACCTAATAACAAATCACACGCCAATTTTGGCGAATACAAAAACTATTGCAAATTTGCCCGTCAATACACGTGTTGTTTTGATGAGCGACTTTCTCACGCCTAAAGATAAACTTGAAAAACTGGTTCGCTCTTTATCTCAAAATCAATGCCGAGGTGTTTTGGCGCATATTGCCGACCCGGCAGAGGTAACCCTTCCCTTTACAGGCCGGATTAAATTTGAAGCGATGGATGACAACCAATCTCTGACAATTGGGCAGACCGAGACCATTCAAGGCGAATACAAAGCTCTATTCTCAAACCATTGTTCAGCAATAAAGAAGATCGCCCGCCAATCATCATGGGATTATCAATTCATCCAAACAGGGCAACCATTAGGCAACGATTTTGCTAGTCTTTACCAATTCTTGCAAAGGAGGGGCTGAATGTTAGGGTTTCTTTCCGGCATTTCCTTTTTAAACCCTTGGATATTAACCTCTCTCGTGACCCTTCCGGTCATCTGGTGGCTTATAAGGCTGACGCCACCGTCACCGAAAATTGTCAGATTTCCGGCTATTCAATTTCTCCTGAACCTAACCAACCAGCAAGAAAGCTCCGCCTCAATTCCGTGGTGGTTACTGCTTCTCCGGCTATCGGTTGCAACCCTGATCATTTTAGGAATTGCTTCCCCGGTCTATAATTTACTTACGACGGCGAAAGGCGAAGGGCCCGTTATTTTGATAGTTGATAATGGTTGGGCAAGTGGACCAAACTGGAAAAGCCGCACAAACACGCTAAAAACGTTAGTAGAAGAGTTTTCTCGTCAGCAGCGACTGCTTTACACCTTAACGACAACATCCAGCGGCACTGAGAAACAACCCCCGCTCCTCCCGTTAACACTAGCGGATATTTCCCGGTTGGATTTCGCCCTGCGCCCTCGGGCAGGAGAAACAAATCGAAAAATTTTGAGAGCCCATCTTCCAGAATTTCGAAAAATGACCAATGTCGAATTCTTCTGGTTATCCGATGGTATCCTGACAAAAGATGATCCTTCGCAATTAAAAGAACTAATGACATCTCTCTCTACCATTGGCCCTCTAACGATTTATAAGGATGAGACACCGCATCCTCCCCATGTGATTGGATCGCCAGAAATTAACGGCGGAAGAATTTCCCTCCCCATATTTAAACCTCAAACCAGTTTCAATAATAAGGGAACATTAGTTGCACGGTCTGAGGCGGGTAAAATTATTGCTCGAAAACCTTATGTTTTTGAAATAGGTAAAACAGAACAAAAAATTCAGCTAGACCTTCCCCTTCACATCAGAAACGAAATTGCCCAATTTGAAATTCTAAATTCCAACAGCGCCGGCTCAATATTTCTTCTAGATAATCGATGGAAGAGGAAAACTATTGGACTTGTCGCCAATGACATTAAAGGCCAAGGGCAGTCTCTTTTAAGCGAAGCACATTATCTCGAAAAAGCCCTATTCCCATACTACGACATAAGAAAAGACGGGCTTGAAGAACTCCTGATAAAGGATATTTCGTTAATAGCCCTTGGTGATGCGACTGCACTCTCTTCAAACATCTCAACTAAACTAACAAAATGGGTCAATAATGGCGGTATTCTTATCCGCTTTGCCGGACCAAAGCTTGCCAATTCCGCATCGACTATGACGCCTGTACAATTGCGAGCCGGCAACCGAAACCTTGATGGCACCATGTCATGGGCTGAGCCTGCAAAACTCGGGGCCATGGCCGAGGACAGTCCATTTGCAAAGTTAAAAATCGATCCTACAATACAAGTCTTAAAACAAGTTCTGGCGAATCCTTCTCCTGATTTAAGAGAAAAAACTTGGGCAAAGCTTGAGGATGGAACTCCTCTTGTGACGGCTGCAAAAACGGGGGACGGTTGGGTCATTCTATTTCACACCACGGCGACCCCTAATTGGTCAGATTTGGCACTTTCTGGTCTATTCGTAGAAATGCTTCGAGAGATTGGCCAACTGGGCTCCCTAAGTAATTCCGAACCATTATCAGCTGTCGAGCTGCCCCCCCTTAATCTTCTGGATGGCTTTGGGCACTTTGAGGGGTCTTTGCTAAATTTAATTTCTTTACCCACCTCAGCGGATCAACAAACACCTCCCAACGCTGACCATCCTGCAGGTTATTATGGAAGCACTGACTACAAATTTGCTCATAATATCGGGACTTATATTCAGGCTTATGAAGAAATTGATTTCACAGAAATAGGGGGCGTTTTAAAAACTTATAGTAACTCCCAAGAACAGCATTTACGTCCAGCTCTCCTTACGTTAGCCTTTTGCCTTATTGTCCTAGACATGTTCATCGCCTTTGCAATCCAAAATGGAATTGGATTTTGGCGTAACCCGACATCAAACACAGCTCTCCTTTTTGCATTTGGGTCAATTGCAGCGCTATTTTCTCCAAATTGGGTGCAAGCAGAAGAAGATATATCAAGACTTTTAGACGCCACTTTGGATACACGCCTTGCCTATATTCTCACAGGGGATCCCCTTGTTGATCAAATGAGCGAAGCCGGTCTTTATGGATTGAGCAAACAGTTAAGACGACGCACTGCGATCGAGGCTGAAAATCCACTCCCTATTGATATTGAAAATCACACTCTCCTCTTTTTCCCTATGATATATTGGCCGATCACCTTCTCGTTCCCAACGATAAGTGACTTGGCCATTATTAAAATAAATCGCTATCTAAAGAGTGGGGGAACTATTCTTTTTGACACAAGAGACCAATACTCATCCACTATTTTTGGCTCTAACGCTTCCGGTTCCCCTGAAAGTGGAAGATTACGGCAAATATTGTCTCGACTAAATATTCCGAACCTCTCAGTAGTTCCAAACAATCACGTCTTAACAAAGTCATTTTATCTTATGCAAAGCTTCCCCGGTAGATATAGAGATGGGGAGTTATGGATTGAGAATACACAAGGGGCTTATGGCAATGATGGCGTCGCATCAGTTCTTATTGGCAGTAACGATTGGGCAGCCGCATGGGCGACAGATAGAAAAGGTCACCCGCTTGCAGCTGTTTTCCCAGGCGGGGCACGTCAACGCGAATTGGCGACCCGTTTTGGCATAAATCTGGTCATGTACACATTGGCAGGAAATTATAAAGCCGATCAAGTGCATATCCCGGCCATTCTGGAAAGGTTGGGACAATGAATACTCCGTTAGAAGTCCTTAACCTTCAAATAAATCCGCTTATTCCACTACCGTGGTTTGTCGCACTCATCCTTATCACTGTGTTGGTCCTTAGCTTTTCCATTTGGAAAAAAAGAAAAGGTTCATATATTCGCATTCTTCTTCTCGCGAGCATAATTTTAGCACTCGCTAGTCCGTCTCTAGTCTCTGAAGAACGCAAATATATTAATGACACTGCTTTGGTAATTATTGACCGCACTCAAAGCCAAAAAATAGGTCACCGGGCAGAACAAACAGATGATACGGTCGCCAAAGTCGTTCAAAAACTGAAAAAATTTCAGTCCATTGACGTCAGAACCATTACAGTAACCAGCCCGACAATTTCCCGGCAAGAGACTGCGAATGGAACCCAATTATTTGAAGCGAGGGATCGAGCTTTAAAAGAACATCCGCCGGGTCGCATCGCAGCAACCATTATGATTACGGATGGCCAAATTCATGATGCTCCACAGACAACTACGCATTCGGAGAATGAGGCAGGGCCTGTCCATATTCTTCTAACTGGGAGCGCCGCGGAGTATGACCGGGTAATCAATGTAAAAAACCCTCCTCTATACGGCATTGTTGGAAAGTCTGTATCTATCCCAGTAACCGTCATAGACCAAGGGGGTACGAACAAAGAACAGACTGCTTTGATATCCCTGTTATTAGATGGCGTTATCGTTCACGAATCCGACATTGCTATTGGAAAGCAGAGCCTTTTTGAAGTTCTCATCCCCCATGGCGGACAAAATTTCTTTGAAATACAAACTGAATCGCTCGAGGGAGAGTTAAGTCAAACAAACAACAAAACACTAATAACAGTGAACGGAATTCGTGACCGGCTGAAAGTACTTTTAGTATCGGGGGAGCCCCATATGGGCGAACGCGGATGGCGCAATATCCTAAAATCCGACCCTTCTGTTGATCTCGTGCATTTTACAATATTACGTCCGCCGGAAAAGCAAGATGGGACACCGATTAACGAATTATCCTTGATCCCCTTCCCCATTGCAGAGTTATTTGAAGACAAATTAAGTGAATTTGACCTGATCATATTTGACCGTTACCGGCGACGCGGTGTACTAGCCCCCGCCTATCTTAAAAATATAGTGACCTATGTGGAGCAAGGTGGAGCTCTCTTAACGGCTGCCGGCCCCTCTTTTGCGACGGCACTCAGCCTATACCGTACCCCTCTCTCCATAATTTTGCCCGCGCGTCCCACAGGAGAAATCTTTACTCAAGGCTTCATCCCATCTGTCAGTATTCAGGGACAACGTCATCCTGTCACAGAAAAACTCTTATTAAACCCCGCCCAAAGGAATTGGGGACGTTGGTTCCGCATGATTGATACGGACCTAACGGCTGGAAATACACTTATGACTGGACCAGAAAAGCGTCCATTGCTTGTTCTTGAACGGCAGAAAGAGGGACGTGTCGCCCAACTTCTTTCCGATCAAGCATGGCTTTGGGGGCGTGGGTTTGAAGGAGGAGGACCACAGGCAGAACTTCTTCGTCGAACAGCCCATTGGCTGATGAAAGAGCCTGAATTGGAAGAAGAACAATTAGTAGGGGAGATCATCGGCCAGCAGTTAAAAATCACAAGAAAATCTCTGGAGACACAAAACTCTCCGATCTCTCTTACTTCTCCAGACGGCCTCACGCAGCAAATTGAACTTGTAGCTGTTGGACCTGGGCGGCAGGAAGGAACTGCTTCGCTTTCTCAAATCGGTGTTTATAAAATTTCCGACAGCAAATCATCAACAAGGATCGCAGTCGGTCCTCTCAATTCGATTGAAGCTCAAGATATCCGTTCTACTTCAAACAAAGTAAAGCACATTACGTCTGCAACAGGTGGTGGTATTCGAAGGATCGCCTCTTCGCAGGACTTTAATTTCAAAAGAGTGAGCCCAACAGGTGTTCAATCTTCTGATTTCTGGCTAGGTTTGCGCGGCAATAAGAATTACGAAGTCACTGGTTACACTCGATCCAGCATTTTTCCCGCACCGCTAGCCATTTTTGTCCTACTGAGTCTTCTCTCTCTCGCTTGGTGGAAGGAAGGAAGGTAATTTTCCAACTATAACTGCGGTCTCGTCTGCCGTTGCATACTCACCCAGATGAGTGGGCGGCAATTCACCACCAGCCACCATACCACTCACACCAAACAAAGAATTGTCGACAAGTTCATGAACTAAAAACCGGTGAGCATCCACGGGTCCCGGCATATCAAGCCGTTTAGCGAAAGCAGAAGAAAAACCAAACCGCTTATAATAATCGGGATCACCGACCAGAATGACTGCTTTATGGCCCAACTCTTTGGCAAGTTTCAGGCTTTCTTCAATCAAAGAGATACCGATCCCCTCCCCCTGCTTGTCCGGCGCTACTGCAATTGGTCCCAAAAGCAATGCCGAAAACGCTTGATCGATAACAAGGGGCCAGTATCTGATGGTCCCGTGAAGTTTATCACCCTCAATGGCGACCAAACTCAATTGAGAAATAGGGGTTAGCTTTTCCCGAATTTTATAGGCAGTTTTTTCAAACCGTGCGGGCCCGAAGCAGAGTTCCAGCAGGGGTTCAATTTTCGCAGCGTCTTCTGGCCGTTCGTGGATAATCTGGTACATAGTGGACGTCCTGGTCGATGATGATTTTAGGAATTCATCCTTGCCAGTGTTTCGTCACAAAATAATTATGGATAACAAACAAGCAGGATCAATCGGATGCGCGAAGTCGCGCAATCAGTCGTCGTCGTCGTATGATCAGTTTCTGTTCCATCCTTGCGATCTAGCACACCTATCCCGCATAGGAAAGAAAATAAACTCTTCCTTGCATCAAGGAAGGTCTGACTGTTATTTTTATGATCAATCAGGCTTACCCACTTATTACCCCTGCGGAGAGTATTTTAATGTTTTACGAGACATCGGAACATCATGGTTTGAAACATAACCCCTTTAAAGCAATTGTTTCCCCTCGTCCCATCGGTTGGGTAAGTAGTATGGATAAGGACGGCGTTATCAATCTCGCACCTTTCAGCTTCTTCAACGCCATGTCTGACAACCCACCAACGGTTGTTCTAGGATTTAGCGGTAGCCATTCAGAAGGCGGTCCAAAGGACACGCTAGCAAACATTGAAGAAACTGGAGAATTTGTCTGTAACGTAGTGACATACGATATTCGGGATGCCATGAATGCGACGTCAGAAATGGCTGCCCGAGCAATAAACGAATTTGAGCTTGGTAAGCTAACAGCTTTACCATCCACCCTCATCAAACCGCCAAGGGTGGGCGAAAGCCCTGTGAATATGGAATGCAAGTATTTACAAACAATTGATTTACCAAGCAACAACCCGGAGCAAGCCAATCGGATGCTCCTCGGTCAGGTTGTCGGCATTCATATCAACGATGACATCATAACAGACGGTCTTGTGGATATGAGTAAATTTCGTCCCCTTGCTCGCTTAGGGTACAAAGATTATACGTCCGTAACAGATGTCTTTTCTCTTTCTCGGCCAGATCAAGTTAAACAAGATGAGCAGGCAAAACGATAGAGTTTATACTCCGAACCATTGCCCTTTAATCTCCCGCGCTAGTTTAAGAGATATAGCGCGGGTAAAATCTTTGTAATCTTCGGATATTTGAATAAAAGATCCACTGCCGCCAACGACATATTTTTGAAAATACTCTGCTAAATCTGGAATTTCATTCAAAATTGGCAGGCCATTGATGGTGATGCCTTGGGCTACAATTTCATCTCGTGTCCTCCCCGGCATCTCCCCTACAGAAATCTCTCCATCACCGGAAATATCTATGATATGCCGTAATCCACGGTGTGGGGAGATTGAAAATTGAGACAACGCGTGCTTAAGCGCCTGATCAATGGCAGTGCCGCCAAAGGGGAAACTTCGAGGTAGGTTTTCAAGGCGGCGCGCAAAATTGAGGGCATCAGCTTTACTTGAAAGAACAACCCAATCTAACACCAGCTCTTGATCATTCAGCCCAGCCCATTGGGTCATTGCCACAGATATTTGTTTGTGCGGTCCCGATAAAATCGCTTCATGGATTGCAGTCTCTCGGAATGCATTGGCATATCCCTGCATTTGCAATCCAAATTCATCATAATTCACACTTGAAGAGACGTCTACCGCCAGAAGTAATTGCAAATCCACATCTTCTGCCATGACGATAGATGACGACAACGCCACACCGATAATTGCGATCAAATTTGAGAAGAATTTAACCATTCCGTTCCAAATTTCACAAAGTTTAGACTGGTACCTAGCAAAATATCCTATCACAAAAAAAGAGGCGACAGTATGTTCTGCCGCCTCAAATCCAAGCACTGCTTTTCTTTTATTTATACCCGCGCAAACTATCAATCAGTTCGGGGAAGAACAGCGATATTTGCGGAACATAGGTTACCAATATCAAGAACAAGAGAAGAAGCGATAGCCAAGGCAAACAAGCCTTTACGACCCACATCAAACTTCGTCCCGTTATCCCCGCGGTTACAAACAGGTTAAGACCCACAGGCGGCGTAATCATACCGATTTCCATATTCACCACCATAATAATACCAAGGTGAATCGGATCGATCCCGTACTGCATTGCAATCGGGAAAAGGATCGGAGCCATGATCAGCAATATTGCCGACGGTTCCATAAAATTCCCTGCGGCTAAAAGCAGCAAATTCATAACAATCAGGAAGCCCCATGCGGGTAACCCAAAGCCGGTAATTGTCTCTGCAATGAAGTGGGGAATTCTCTCAGACGTTAGAACATGGGCAAAAAGCATGGCATTGGCGATGATGAAAAGCAGCATGAAACTAACTTTCGCACCGTCAAGGACCACTTTTCGTACATCCGGAGCAAAGAACGATTTAGGAACACAGGCAAT
>Ga0209826_1000148_pt1 | contig 47935 bp, 56 predicted proteins | sample GOMGulsemesocosm_5_FD_184637 | JGI IMG/M metagenome (GOLD analysis project Ga0209826, IMG submission 184637) | Methane-oxidizing microbial communities from mesocosms in the Gulf of Mexico - GOM15C Gulf of Mexico (SPAdes) (version 2) | ecosystem: Environmental > Aquatic > Marine > Cold seeps...
TGGGCATTCTGCTGCGTGGAGTAGCCCGTCACGCATGGCCATAAGCTGTTTAATTTTTTTATCTAACTGGCTGGCCTTACTTAGTAGTGTTTCTCGATCAATTTTTGGACCATTACGCGTAAACATGGTCGCAATTTCATCTAGCGAGAAGCCTGAACTCCGGCCCAATGCGATCAGAGCCAGTGTATCCAATACATTGGGATCAAAAACCCGGCGCAGGCCATTGCGCCCTACAGATGCAATAAGCCCCTTCTCTTCATAAAACCGCAAAGTCGACGCCGGAAACCCTGAACTCTTAACAACTTCACCAATATCCAACATGTAATTTTTATTCAATTTTTCACCTTGACCTCAAGTTAACTTGAAGAAGTAGACTACAGCCATCGGAAGGCCAATGCACTTCTAAAAGAAGCATCTCAGTAGCTAAAAATGTATTCAATATAAGGGTGAATAAAAATGAGTTTAGACATGAATTTGGCGTTAAGTTCTATAATTATTGGGACGGGCGCTACAATGGTGATGGATCTTTGGAGTCTATTTCAAAAATACGCATTTGGGGTGCCTTCCTTAAATTACGCAATGGTCGGACGGTGGGTTGGGCACCTGCCCCGTGGAAAGCTCACACATAATAACATAGCCGAAACCCCACCGGTTCGCGCCGAGCTATTAGTTGGGTGGGGCGTTCATTATCTGATTGGGATCATATTTGCAGGCGCCCTCCTTTCCGTGGTTGGTTTGAATTGGGCATCGGCTCCAACATTAATTCCGCCTTTAGCCATTGGGATTTTGTCCGTGATCGCCCCCCTATTTATAATGCAGCCGTGTATGGGGGCCGGTGTAGCAGCGTCAAAAACGCCTAACCCTAATATATCTCGACTGCGCAGTCTGATTGCTCACACCTCGTTTGGTATTGGTCTTTATCTTTCTGCAGCGTTTTGGGCTACTTTCAATCCTCTTTAGGCTGTATTATCATATTTTCATATGTTGAGCGTTATGAAAGTTCGACGGCAATATTGTGATCATCAGTGAAGGGCGGAGGTGCTTAAGGGTTACTCCAGACCCCAAGGCATCGATAACATTGGGGGAAAAAACATGACACCAAATGGAATTTTGAAAGCTGTTAAAGAAGCCTCGCCGTTTGATTTGTTTCTCATTTCTTTCTTGTTACTGCCCTTTATCACCAAAGCATGGCTTGATGTCCTGTCAGGCATGGATCATCCGCCAGTGTCGCAAGCCAGCGGGCTTTCCATTGTTCTAGTCGCCTATGTCATTGGTGTCATTCTCACGCTGATTGGTAACTCTCGATCAAAGAAACGGGAATTGGCGAAGGACAAAATCATAGCCTATTTAAACGGCAAAAACTTTACCATGATGTCATTCGATAGAGTGCGTAAAAACATAAACCCGTCTTATGAGGACACGTTTTTACTGGAGGTTATTAACACCTTCACCGATGAGTTGCGCACGGCAAGACTTAAAGGGGGACGACAAGGGGTCGCTAAGTCAAATATTGCATCCGACACTATCAATGATGAAGGGTAATCCTCAGCGATATTTAGGGAAATCCTTTCCATACGGCCCAGAAAAACGCTCCGCTTTCATTGGGTGAAAGCCGGAGCGTGAAGTCATAATTTTCGTTAGTGACTGGAAACTATTTTTTCGTAATCGCCGCTGGATTTAAGAGCCGCAAGGCCTTTATTGAAGGCCGCAATAATGGCAGCACCTTTTGGATGATCTTTACCAACAAGCACATGAAGCTTTGTTTGCGCGTCTGCTGAAATAATTGATTTTACACTTGAAGCATCTTCCACAGAGCTCTTGACGATAGAAGCCGCCTGCACACTGTTCACAACGACAAAGTCAACACGCTTGGCGAGAAGTTTTTTGAAGCAAAGTGTCATACCTCTTGGTGTGTCTCGTTTAATCGCCCCAGATTCAAACAATGGTTTTAACTCAGCTGGCGGACCGTAACCCGCCGGTAGGCATCCAGTTTTTCCCTTTAAGTCATCATATGACGCTGCTGTGCTATCTGCGCGAGCCCAGACTTGCTCATTCATACTGACAATCGCGTCGGAGAAAAGGAAATGAGGTAGACGATCAGGGCGCTGGGTCCAAGGTATGGCAGCGTCAATTTCCCCCGCTTTTGCCATTTCGTATCCACGTTTCCAAGGGAGCCATTCATATTTGACCGTCCAACCCGCAGCTTTGAAAGCCTCCTCTACAAGTTCCGACGCCATGCCCCCGCGCTTTAATTTTCGGTCAGTAAAAGGTGTATAGTCATTGCCATTGGCAATTGTGATTGTTTCTGCAGTAACTGAAGTTGCAAAAAGTGCGGCAAAACACATGGAAAGTAAGCTAAGTGTTTTCATAAGGTAATCTCCTAATTGTATGCGGCCCCTCAGTCGCTGAATAAATGCTGCTGTTTAAGAATTGCGTACCCATCAGGGTTCAATTTCTATGCACATTTAGAAGATATCTAGATTAAGGTTTCATTAAATTAGTGGAACACTAACTAACTTTAGAATGATCCCGTCAACTTGCCCCCTATTCTTTCAACGGCCAGTCTGGTCGGCGCATTTTGAACAGATCGGTTGTGGCCGCATAATCGTCTAAGTACCCAAGTCTTGAGATAGGTTGCGTGCGATCGTACCGGATCATGCCGTCCTCAATAACACTGTCGTCAATATGAATACCCACAACTTCGCCCAAAACAATAACGTTTGGTAACGTACCTGGTGCATGCAGGGTATCGATTGTTTTTATAAACCGGCATTCAAAGTGAACGGGGCTTTCCTTAACCTTCGGCGCGTCAACCATTTCGGCTTTTTCTGCCGTGACACCTGCCAGCTCAAACTCATTGATGTCTTCTGGGCATTCAGCGGAACTCATATTCATGGCATCCCGTAAATCCCAAGTCACAAGATTGGCTACAAAACAGCCTCTTTTTTCGATATTTGTCACGCTATCTTTGGTCTGGGCTGCTTCTCCGCCTGTTCGCGCACCCGCTGAAAACATCACTTGCGGCGGTGCGTAGGAGACCGCGTTAAAAAATGAATATGGCGCCAGATTGGGAACACCGTCAGGGCCATATGTCGATATCCAACCAATGGGCCGAGGGGAGACGAGTGCTGAAAAGGGGTTATGTTTCAGGCCATGGTGTTCCGATGTCTTCCAGTACATTTTTATTCCTATTTTCTTATCTACAAGTGTCTTTAACCGTCACCCTACAGAAAAAAAGGAAAACTGAAATTACAATTTTATGGAAACTCAACAAACTTGAACTAAACCGTTGCCGTTAAGCAGGGTGCTCAGCTCTTATGCGCAAAATAGTAGCGGACGGAATCCTGCACGCGGCGGAACCGATCGCCGCCCAGCTTTACGCCGCCGTACCATCGTGTGACGATGATCATGTGGTCAGTGAGATCCGCCCCTTCCAGCATTTGAAGGATGATGCGGCCAGCCCCGCCCTCGCCGTCGTCATTTTTGACCGGGCCACCTTCCGATAAAACAACGGCCCAAGTGTTATGAGTGGCTTTGGCAAACTTCTTATCTTTTTTGAGAGTTTTTACCGCCGCCACAGCTTCCAAGCGACTGCTGACTTTTACCCCAGAAACCGCATATTTTGAGCCCCGATCGCTCAGGATATTGGTGAATGTTTCCATGGAGTACAGCCTGCTGGAGAAAACGCATTTCTTGTCTAACACGCTCCCACTGACAAGGCCATCCGGATCATCCGTCCGCCTCCCCTGATTGCAGGGGTATTCCAACTTCTCACAAAGCCGCTCTCCCAGCGTTTTAATGGCATCTCCGACCTTGCATAAGGAATACCAATGCCAAAACAAACTCTGGAATTAATGGATATTTATCTATCACAAATTTTCACAACTACTGATGGACTAACCCCGAAAGAATATTTGGAAAACCTGCTGAATAGGATATCAAAGATTCAAAACGAGCAACCAGAGCTTTCTGATTACCGTCTTCTGCTCCAGTCTGAGCTTGCAACAACCTTTACCGTTGAGTATTTGGAAATTAGTAATGTTTCTGGTTTGCGCAAAATGTTTCTGGGCAAAACAGATGAAATTGCACAGAAAATTTTGAAGGTGATGGCTGCACCGAACGAAGCAGGTCCAGAGCCAGTACCTTCAGCTCCCAATGCGGACAAATACGCCGACGAGAATAAAGACGATGGGCCAGATGACAACGGTCATAACAATGACGCTGCCAGTACTGCGAATGCAGGTGCCCTTGCTTTCAAAGCCGCGAAAACGAGACTAAAAGACAGTATAATGACCGGTTTGACCGCTTTTGAACGAGAGCAACTGACTGCAAGCCATAAAGATCAGGGCACATATGCGCGCTGGGCAAGCAGTAAAATTGAATTTATCTTTATCATTCAAGCCCTTACCAAACAGCTAAGAGAAACAGTACCCGCACGCGTATCATACGACAGCATTCTAGAGGCCGTCGTGACATACATGTACGGCTACATGTCAAACCCCAGCGATTGTGATTCAATAACAAGGGCGTCACTCGGGGGTCACTTCATATCAAAAATCGCCCAATTTGTAGATACTCACAGCGATCTTTTTCGGAGCCCTGAGAAATGTATCGCGGATTTTGAAAAATGCTCTTTGATCTTCATTTCAGAAGTCAATTCAAGCTTTCATGGACAGCCAGAATACGAGACCGGCTCTCAATTTGGTGCCCTCAAATACCTCCAAGATGCGTATAGATTTGCAACTGAGCCAGGCCCTAACGCAGAAAATGATCTGGATTGGGAGCGTATAGGTGGCGCCCTCAAAAACGCATCCCAGAAGAACGACGTAACCTGTCAACTTGCGCAGCATGTTATGCTGTTGGTGAATGAGGCTAAGCAATACATGGAACAAGTGGGCGAAAATCCGGCTGTTTTTCTGGCAGGCCTCGAGAAGAATTCCAGCCTCGTACTGAACCTTGCGCACAGTGTCTGTCATCTTAAACGCAAACTAAAAGACCAAACGTAATTGAGCGCCTGCCTGATATCCTGATGATTATCGGGCAGGCCTCAAACGATGCGCGCATCTATTTTCCCTGCAAACGGCTTCTGAAAACAGTATAAAGGCCGCTTAAAACAATTATGGCAGATCCTGCTAATGTCATGACGTCAGGACGTTCGGCAAAGACAAGACTCCCCAAGATGAGGGCGAAAACCAACCTAGTATATCGAAACGGCGCGACAACTGAAATCTCGCCCGTGCGCATGGCACCGGTCAAACTGTAATAGGCCAAAACACCGATAATGATGGCCGCGCCTAATTGCCCCGACACCAATAAAGACGGCACAACCCAACCGCCTGTATAAATCATCATGACAAGGCCCGTTGGGATCAACATAACAAAGCCGTAGACGCCAAGCTGCATGTTAGAGAGCACGGGCGGAGCCGCGCGTGTTGCAAGATCTCTTCCCGCAAACCCAAGGGTTCCCGCAACAGCGAATAATGAAGCCGTCTCAAATCCATCAAGACCCGGACGTAAAATAAACAGCACCCCAACAAATCCGAGACCAATAGCGAGCCAACGCCGCCACCCAACTGTCTCGCGAAAGAAAACAACACCGCCCAAAGCTACGACCAGTGGGGTCGCCTGCAAAATGGCGGAAGCGCTTGAAAGGGGGGTGAGTGCGATCGCCAATGTAAAACATAAGCGGCCGACCACTTCGCATATGGCGCGAATAATGAGGACCGGGGACAAAATCGCCGGATGCAACACCCGTTCCCCCCGGCGATAAGTGAGCCCCATAAAGATGAGAGTTCCGCCAAAACCGAAAATAATAAGAACCTGACCCACAGGCAGTGATCCTGTTGCCGCCTTGATAAACATATCTTCGAAGGCAAAAGCTGCCATCGCCGCGATCATCAGCAGGCTACCACGCGTGTTTTCCAAGGGTATTTCCTTAAGGTAGGGAGGGAGTTAGAGCCCTCGATTTTATTTTTTTTCTGACTTTTCGAGGCCAAGTCTGCCACATTAATCAACATCCAACGCCTCTGCACTGCGGCAAATCCGCACAGGAAAATGAAGGCTTTGGGCTCCAGCATATCGTTAACGCTCAAATTTGAGGCTATTTCCAATTGAAAGTTGAAATCTGTGGCTGCACTCCTTAGATTGACGGAATATGCCGACAAGAGGAGTCTTTAATGACCGTTTACCTTCATCATCACGACCTGCCAGATGACATTGATCTGGGCGATCAAATTGCCATAGATTCAGAAACAATGGGGTTGAACCCGCACCGGGACCGACTGTGCCTCGTCCAACTCTCCTCAGGCGACGGTGATGCCCATTTGGTGAAATTTGACGGAATTACCTATGATGCCCCCAATCTCGTGCGTCAACTTGGAGATCCGAAACGGACTAAACTGTTCCATTTTGGCCGGTTCGATATTGCGGTTTTGAAAAAATATCTGGGCGTGACCTGTGATCCGGTTTACTGCACAAAAATCGCCTCTCGTCTTGTGCGCACCTACACAGATCGGCATGGTCTTAAAAATCTGTGCCAGGAGCTGATCAGCGTTGATATCTCCAAACAGCAACAAAGCTCTGATTGGGGCGCTCCTCAGCTCTCAAAAGCCCAGCAAGATTACGCGGCGTCAGACGTGTTATATCTTCATCAACTTCGCGAAAAACTCGACGTTATGTTGGCCCGCGAAGGCCGGACAGAATTGGCTGCAGAATGTTTCAAATTCCTGCCAACCCGCGCCGAGCTGGATTTGGTTGGTTGGGATGAAACCGATATTTTCGCCCACTCTTAAGTCTATATGTTCTGGGCCCGGAATAAAATTTCGGGCCAACGCTGGATATTAATGTGATCGCAAGACTACATTAATATGGTTGAGCCCTTGTTAAAACAACTTAGTTTCCATATATTTCAACCAGTTAGAAATCTACAGGAGTGCTTGCGGTTTCCGCAGCAAAACCTTTGGAACAGTAGGCGCTTATGACAGTCTCCACCGATGTGACAAATGAAAATTCAGATGGTGATACGCAAGTAGACTTGGTATCTGCCCGGCGTGTTTTGCAGATAGAGGCCGATGCCATCTTGCAAATGCAGCGGTCCTTAAACGGTGATTTCATTAAGGCACTGGATCTTATTTCCGCATCCAGTGGCCGCGTGGTCATTTCCGGTATGGGGAAAAGCGGTCATGTTGGCAAAAAGATCGCAGCGACACTAGCGTCCACCGGCACACCATCACATTTTGTCCATCCAGGAGAAGCCAGCCACGGCGATCTTGGCATGATTACGCCTGACGACGTTGTTATGTGCCTCTCAAACTCTGGCGGCACGAAAGAACTTTCCGATATCATTGCCTATACTAGGCGCTTTGACATCCCGCTCATTGGCATTGTGGGAAAAGAAGACAGTACCCTTGCCCGCCGAGCCGACGTGGCCCTTATATTGCCCGACGCCCCTGAAGCCTGCTCCATTGGTTTGGCGCCAACTACGTCAACAACCCTCACTCTCGCCCTAGGCGATGCCATTGCCGTTGCCCTACTTGAGCGAAAAGGGTTTTCTGCAGATGAGTTTCACGTCTTCCATCCTGGCGGCAAACTAGGTGGCTCTTTGGTAAAAGTCAGTGATCTGATGCATACCGGCGATGAAATCCCGCTCATTGACGAAGACGCCTTGATGGAGGCAACGCTGCTTGAAATGACAACCAAGGGATTTGGCACCGTTGGCATTATCCGAAAAGATGGCACGCTAACTGGCATAATCACGGATGGTGATTTACGACGGCATATGGGCACTGACCTGCTCACTAAACGGGCAGCAGATGTTATGACGTCAGCGCCGCAAACCATTAATCCCCGCTCCCTTGCAGCTGAAGCCTTATCCCAGATGAATAGCAAGGGCATCAACGGCATTACCTGCTTATTAGTGGCTGAAAACGGCGCTCCCGTTGGTATTTTGAGTGTTCATGACTGCCTACGCGCAGGCGTGATGTAAGCCCATGGATAGCAGTCCACACCCATCTGAACCCAACGGGCCTGCAAGCGCCAAAAAAGGGGCATTTTCGACCTTATCAGCTAAACAGCACGCTGACTTTGAGCTCCGGGCGAGAAGCGCTGGTCGTTACACCCGTTTTGTTTCGGTTATGAAATACGCGTTGCTGATAATCGCGGTCACCTTAATAGGGCTCGCGTTTCTCATTCCCTCAATGGAAAAAGAGCCGGACACCATCAGTCTTGAATTTCAGAGCGTGTCAGAGAGCGATCAGAAACTGACTATGACTAAACCGCGATATATGTCCAGCGACAAGGGCAACCAGCAATATACAGTAACCGCCGATAGTGCCACGCAAGAAGGCATCAATTCTCGGAAAATCGAGTTGGTGAACATGCAGGCCGATATCACGCTCAAAAACGGTCATTGGCTTTCAGTTTCCGCCCCAAAAGGCTGGCTTGATCCTGATAGCGAAATATTAGATTTGATCGGCGGCGTCGAAATATTCTCCGATGATGGCAACCAAATTTTTGCCAAAACTGCCCGGGTTAAACTAAACGAACAGCGCTTTATGAGCCCTGAAGGCTTAACGGGTCATGGGCCGCTTGGGGATATCTCTGCCGATAGCTTTGTTGCCAACCAGCTAGCAGGTACGCTAAGATTTGAAGGCAACGTAAAAATGACACTGTACCCATAAGGTTTCTGGATAAAAAATGACACCAACAAGAACCCTTTTTTCGATTTTCATGACGGCGCTTTTAATTGCCCCCTTAAGTCTGGGTGCCACCAGCGCTTCTGCTCAATCGACAAAATCAAACGGTAGCTTTAATACTGATCAACCCATTGAAATCCTTGCAGATTCATTGGAAGTGCAACAAGAACAACAAATCGCAACTTTCGTGGGTAATGTGCAAGTCATTCAAGGCGAAATGCGGCTAAAAGCAGCCCGGTTGATGGTGTATTATTCCGATAATAAAACAGCAAATACCAGCTCGTCAGATACGTCAGCACCTAAAATTCGGCAAATCGACGCCGTGGGAAATGTGTTCCTTTCGAACCCGCGTGAAACCGCCAAGGGCGATAAAGGCACCTATGACGTCATTAATAAGAAAATTAATTTGCAAGGAAATGTCGTCTTAACCCAGGGTCAAAACGTCCTGCGCGGAGAGAAGATGGTCTTGGACCTTGTGTCGGGCAGAAGCCAAATTGTCGGATCCGGAGCTGGCAACAGCAGTGGTCGCGTTCGCGGTCTTTTCGTTCCGCAAAAGAAAAATTAGTCAGGATTACCGGGGCATATGACACAAGCACCAGATACAGATGAAAACGGTCCTCGGCTCATTGCTGAAAACACCGGTCTGTCTGCTCGAAATATTGGGAAGTCTTTTAAAAAGCGCCCCGTCTTGCGCGGCGTGGATATAACGGTTCATCGGGGCGAGGCTGTTGGCCTTCTTGGACCCAATGGCGCGGGTAAAACCACTTGTTTTTACATTCTATCTGGCTTGCTTGGTGCCGATTACGGAACGGTATCAATGGACGGTGTTGATGTGACCCAGCTCCCCATGTATCGCCGGGCCCGTTTAGGTATTGGATATTTACCGCAGGAAGCCTCAATTTTCCGAGGTCTGAATGTGGAGCAAAATATTCGGGCCGTTTTGGAATTAATTGAGCCTATCCGCGAAAAACGCGAAAATATGCTGGAAGAACTCCTTGCTGAGTTTTCCATCAGCCATTTAAGACGGACCCCATCAATTGCCCTATCTGGCGGTGAACGTCGCCGTGTTGAAATCGCTCGGGCGTTGGCTGGAAAGCCTAATTATGTTATGCTGGACGAACCTTTCGCTGGCATCGATCCCATAGCTGTCGGGGATATCCGGGATTTAATCTCACATTTGAAAGAGCGTGGCATTGGCGTTTTGATTACAGAACATAATGTCCGTGAAACACTAGAAATTATCGACCGCGCATACATTCTTAACGATGGACATGTCATTATGGAAGGAAGCCCATCCGAGATTGTAGAAGATGAAGGCGTAAGACGAGTATATTTAGGTGACCGCTTTAACCTTTGAGCAGGATTCTTGATCTACTCTGTCAATAGTAACCGGGAGAGATTATGGCTTTAGCGCCAAGATTGGACATACGGCAAAGTCAACAACTTGTCATGACGCCGCAATTGCAGCAGGCCATTAAGCTGCTGCAACTTTCCAATCTCGATCTTGCCACTTTTGTTGAGCAGGAACTTGAAAAAAACCCTCTACTCGAACGCGGTGATGCAGACCTCAATACTGAGAAACCCGCCGATGTTGTTCGCGAAGATGCGGAAGCGTTTGGCGCAGACACCCCAGAAACTGAAGGTCTTGCCGACTTATCCATGAGCGAGGCAACCGCTCTTCCAGAAACTGCGGACAGCCCTCTCGATACGGATTATGACAATCTGTATAATAACGATAGCAATGCAGACCTCCCAGCTCCCGTGGCCTCCTCAACCGAACCCGGTGCCGCCGACTATCTAAATGGCCCCATCGGCCCCGGTGGTAGCTTTAATGGCTCCGATTACTCCTTTGAAGATAGCCTTACAGAGGATATTTCCCTGCAAGACCATTTGGCCGCGCAGCTACAGCTTCTAAATTTACCGGCCGCCACAAAATTTGTGGGTGCCTATTTGATTGACCTCATTTCAGACGCTGGATATTTCACTCATAATCTGGAGGAAATAAGCCAAACGCTAAATTGTGAGGTCGCTATGGTCACAGAAACACTGGACATCCTTAGGGAGTTTGAACCCACCGGTGTTTTCGCGTGGAACCTTGCCGACTGCCTTGGCCTGCAATTAAAAGAGAAAAACCGACTTGATCCGGCCATGCAGGCTTTCCTTGATAATTTGGAATTACTCGCAGCGCGAGATATGAAAACCCTGTTATCCAGATGCGGCGTCGACCAAGAAGATCTAACTGATATGATTTCAGAGGTTAAGGATCTGGACCCAAAACCCGGCATGAAGTTCGGCGCAAATATCGCAGCAACGCTTATTCCAGACGTTTTTATTGCTCAAAACCCAGATAAAAGCTGGAATGTGGAATTAAACAGCGAAACCTTGCCCAAAGTGCTTGTAAATAATCGCTATCATGCACAGATCACTAGTAAGACGCATAAAAAGCAGGAACGTGAGTTCATTTCAGAGTGCTTGAACACGGCAAATTGGCTTGTAAAGTCACTTGATCAACGAGCAAATACTATACTGAAAGTTGCAAGCGAGCTTGTGCGGCAACAAGAAATGTTTTTCACACATGGGATTGCCCATTTGAAACCGTTGAACCTTAAAGCAATTGCTGATGCCATCGAGATGCATGAAAGCACTGTTAGCCGGGTAACCGCCAACAAATACATGTCTACTCCGCGCGGAATTTTCGAACTGAAATACTTTTTCACCTCAGCCATTAACGCCACAGCAGGCGGCGATCAACATGCAGCTGAATCAGTTAAGCATAAACTGAAACAGCTTGTTGACGGCGAGACCCCCAATGCTATTCTTTCAGATGATAAAATCGTCATACTCATGAAAAAAGACGGAATAGACATTGCACGGCGGACCGTCGCCAAATATCGCGATGCCTTGAAAATTCCCTCTTCCGTACAGCGTAGGAGAGATAAAAAACTGCTAACTATTTGACCATAAGGAGCTCGAAAAATGGAACCACCACACCAAAACATGCCCTTAAGCCAGCTTAGAAACTGATCAAGATCAGTTCAAACCGCGGTCGCAGATGCCGACATGTAAATTCATGAGTTATCAGCGACTGTCTTTAAGTAAACTTTTAAGAATTGGGTCAAAATATGCATGTGATTGTCGAAGGTAAACAGGTTGATGTTGGAGCTGCACTTACTGAATATGTAGAGGATACTTTGAATGAAAGAGTTTCAAAATATTTTGACAACGCCGTCAACGGCGAGGTAACCCTCAGCAAACGAGGTCACGATTTCCACATTGAATGTACCGTCCATATGGGTTCTGGAATTACGGTTGCAGCTTCAGGAAACCACGTTGACGCTCACGCTTGCTTTGATATAGCGTGCGAACGCATTGACAAACAACTCAGAAGATATAAAAGACGCTTGAAAGATCATCACGGCAAAGAACGTGTGAAGGCGAAGCAGATAATTGCAGCGCAAGCATATATTCTAGCCTCTGAACCTGAGGATGTTGAGGTCGAGCCACCATCAAACGAAGAGTGGCACCCAATGATCATTGCTGAACGCAGTGAAGATATCCCCGATTGTTCTGTTGGCGAGGCTGTGATGCGTATGGATTTGGCAAATGTGCCCGCAATGATGTTCCACAACTCTGGAACGAAAGGACTAAACGTTGTTTATCGGCGGCCAGATGGTAATATTGGCTGGATTGATCCTAAATAGGATAAAATGACAGATATTGGGGATAATTCCAGTATTCGCACGAAGCAACTAGTTAGAGATTCATGGATATTGGTGACTTAATCAGCCCGGAAACTGTTTTTGCAGATATTAAAGCAACCAGCAAAAAACAGGCGTTACAGGAATTATCCCGCCGGGCCGCCGCCGCTACTAAATGCGACGAGCGTGAGATTCTTAATGTGTTGATCGAGCGCGAACGCCTCGGAACGACAGGTGTGGGGCAAGGTATTGCCATCCCGCACGGTAAATTGAAATCCCTGAATAACATTCAGGGATTCTTTGCCCGCTTGGACACTGGCATTAATTATGATGCCATGGATGATATGCCTGTGGATCTAATCTTTTTACTGCTCGCCCCAGAAGAAGGTGGAGCTGATCATTTGAAAGCTCTGGCCCGGGTCTCTAGAACATTACGAAATGCAGATCGCTGCGCCCGATTGCGTGGAACAGAAAACGCAGACGCCATCTTCGCCGTCTTAACTGATGATAATAAAGCGGCATAAGAAATCTGGTAATAGGCAGAGTTAAAGACGTGAACTCAGGGGCTTAGGCCTGTTTGCAAATAGCCGAAGCCCCCTATAAGGACTTGGAATGATAGTATCCTCTGCTCGTCTACTTGTATTTTTAGTTCTAATATTCGGTTTATCAGCCGCGGCCTCTGCCAAGGTTGCGCGAGCACCCGTCCTCGACCTCCCCTTAAAGTGTACTGTCGGCGTTGACTGTTTTGTGCAGCATTTTATGGACGTCAGACCCGGCAAACATGCCGCTGACAATCAGTGCGGCTCCCTTACGTACAATGGTCACAAAGGGACAGATATACGGATCAGAACGCTCGCACAGATGGATAAAGGTGTGCCTGTTCTGGCTGCTGAAGACGGGACAGTTACCAATCTTCGCCGCGGCGTAAACGATCAATATTACAGTGACTATTCCAAGAAAAAGAAAAAAGAAATATACAACATTGGCCTTGGTAATGTTGTCATACTTAATCACGGCGGAAAATGGACAACTTTTTACGCCCATCTTAAAAAGGGCTCTATCCAAGTGGTAAAGGGCCAACGGGTCTCTAAAGGTGACATTTTGGGCTACGTCGGAATGTCCGGTCTTACAGAATTTCCCCATCTACACTTCGAACTTCGTCATAAAAACAAGCGTATAGATCCTTTTACCGGCCTTGAAAAAAATGCCACTTGCGGTAAGTTTGAGAAAAATTACTGGAGTGCCACGGCAAGCCCAAAGCTCCCCTATGTGCCCACATTTTTTGTAAATTCCGGCTTTTCAGAAACGCGGCCAGAAGGCCGTAAAGATTTGGAAACTGGCCGAAAAAAGCAAGATGAGTTCAGAACCGGCGCGCGCCACCTCTTCTTCTGGAACTACTATATCGGCAGCCGGAAAGGCGATAAGGTCTCCCTGAAACTCATGGATCCAGATGGCAAGGTTCTGACAAAACACACCACAAAACCCATGGGAAAACACCAAATCAGCCGGACGCTGTTCATTGGGGTCAAAAGACCCTCAAGTGGATGGAAGCAGGGGATATATCGCGGGGAAATTGCTATTCTGCGAGACGGCAAGAAAATTAGAGAATCAGCAACTATCGTTTTTCGTTAAGGAAAAGTGGCCAACAGTATTTGCTGGCCTACTCGCCACTTGAAAAGCTCTTCTATGAGCTAGCTAACTAGAAACGCGTCGAGATCGTTTTGACGGGCAATAACCAGTGCAACTTCGGCACTGTCTTCTTCACCAAGGCGCTGCCCATCAGCAGAATAAATGGCATAAATTGTCTCACCATCTTCTTCAACTTTACGTACATAAGCCGTATCCATTGACCCCAGAACTGCAAGCGCCGCCGGACTAATTTGGCGAAGTGTCGCTTCCTGATACTGCATTACCTAACTCCTGTTGTACAAAGTTCCTTCAGAACTGGTACTTAATCGACTTTATTTTTAGGGCTGATCGTTTTTATATCGTGCCCACTATTTTTCACATTAATCTCGATTTGCTTCACATCCTTCTTTTGGATCGGCAGCTGCAAATCAATATGAAGTAACCCGCTATCCATTTCAGCGCCGGCAACCTGAACACCTTCAGCCAACACAAATTTACGCTGAAATTGACGGGCGGCAATCCCGCGATGCAAATAAACACGGCCTGCTTCTTCATTTTGCTTACCATGAATGATAAGTTGGTTTTGTTCCAGCGTAATTTGCAGATCATCCCTAAAAAAACCAGCAACGGCTAAGGTAATTCTAATGTTCGAATCTGTAACCTGTTCGATATTATAGGGGGGATAACCTTCACCGCTCGATTTTGCCAGCTGATCCAGCATATGCTCGAAGCGATCAAAACCCAGCATTTGGGGGCTGTTAAACACAGACATTGTTGACACTATTCTATCTCCTCAGTTGAGCGAGTTTACAGTGAAGCCCTAATTTGGCGCCTCGGCGCTAGCCCAGTATGGCGCTAACACTTCATTTAATGTAGGTTGCCTTGGCACTGTCATCAAGGCTGCACTTAATAAGATTAGTAAAAATGCCGACTGCGCACAAAAAAAATAAAAATATAAAGTAGAGAATCGGAGCGTTTCCATGACATTTGACCCCCACAAAGAAACCCTGAAAATTGGCATCGTCGGTGCTGGCGCCATGGGGCGCGGCATCGCCCAAGTTTCAGTAACCGGTGGTATGCAGGCCATAATTTTTGATACCAACCCAGGTGCTGCCGCTGATGCTTGCGGATTTATTGAAAATATGATTGATCGGGCCGTTAGCAAAGGTCGTACTGAAGAGGCCGAAGGCGCTGCTTCAAAAAAGCGGTTATCAGTTGCTGAAACTCTGGCGGATTTTAAAGACTGTGATTTGGTTGTTGAGGCCATTGTCGAGAATATCAACATCAAACAAACGGTTTTCAAACAAATTGAAGATGTTGTCTCTGAGCACGCGATCATCGCATCCAACACATCAAGCATTCGAATCTCCTCAATTGCGTCAGCTTGCAAACACAAAAGCCGTATCGCCGGCCTCCATTTCTTCAACCCCGTTCCATTGATGAAGCTTGTTGAGGTTATCAACGGAACTGAAACCAGCAAAGACGTTACTGATGCCTTGTGCGTTATCGGTAAACGCATGGGACGGGTCCCTGTTGTTGTGAAAGACGCCCCGGGATTTTTGGTGAATTTGGGCGGCCGCGCCTACACGACCGAAGCCCTTCGTATTGTCTCTGAAGGCGTCGCAGAGCCTCATGAGGTTGATGCGATCATGCGGGATGCTTGCGGCTTTCGCATGGGACCGTTTGAATTGATCGATCTCACCGGAATTGACGTTAATTTCCCGGTCAGCCAAATTATCTATGAAGGCTATTTTCACGATAAACGCCTCGCAACCGCCCCATTACATGAAAGTATGATGGAAGCGGGTCGCCTTGGCCGGAAAACCAAAGCCGGGTTCTACGAATACGATGATGACGGCCAAATAATCCGTCCTGAACTTGCTGATATTCCGTCGGTTGAGCCCGCTAAAAAGGCCTTCCTACCGGAAGCCATCCCCGCGATTGAACCCCTCCTTCGGGATTTAGGGATCAGTATTTTGGCAATAGATGACGGGGTGTCGCCTATTCTTGCTGCCCCTGTTGGTGAGGATTGCACCAGCGTAGCGCAGCGGTTGAATATCGACGCGACGCGCCTAGTGGCCATCGATATGCTAACGGGTGTGCATCTGCACGCCACGGTAATGGCTGCTCCTGGGGCCAATGATGAGGTGGTTGAAAGCGTCATGACTTCCCTTAAAAAGGTCGCAAATTCAGTCACCCGGATCAAAGATTGCCCAGGCTTCATCGCCCAGCGCATTCGGGCCATGGTGGCAAATCTTGGCTGTGAAATGGCTCAAATTGGCGTTGCCACACCTGAAGATATCGATAAGGGCATGAAGCTCGGGCTCAACTACCCGCTTGGCTCAATTGAACTTGCAGAACATATGGGATCTAAAAATACCTTCACGATCCTTGAGCAAATTCAACGGATCACAGGCGAAGAACGGTACCGTCCAAGCCAGTGGTTGCGCCGCCGGGCTTTATTGAACTTGCCCATTCATACCCTCGATTAAGACATAAAAAAGGCGCCAGTTAGGCGCCTTTTTTATGGGTCACATTCTCTGAAACCCAACACATAGCCCGCAATTTAGAGCTTAGTTTGCATTTCCAGCTTCAAGTTCGGCTTGATGAGCCGCCATGTCTGCCATTTGATGCAATGCACCAGCAACAGCCGCAGCACCGCCAAGGCTTGTCTCCATGGCTTGCATAAGGGTTGCCACAACGCCTGCATTAAAGAAATCACGCTCCAACCCGGCTTCGGTACAATCTTGCAAAGCCTTATCCAGATGTCCTGTAATAATTTTAGCGGCTTTATCCAGCTTTTGCTGAACTTCAATTTCTGGCATGCCAGGTGTCGGTGTATCTTCCACGATTTCGTCCGTTCAATTAAGAAATGTTGACACAGACATAATGTCTGCGGCCGTGTTTCGCAAAGAAAATATACTCAAGCCCCGAGCTCTATGGGTTTTCCATGCTCGGTATGGGCATTTGCATGACGCCATTCTTCTTTCCGTGTTTTCTGAACTTCAGTACTCACAATGCCCGTATCTGCGAGGATTTTCTCCAGCGCTTGCAGCCAACACATATAGTAATCTTCATTGCCACAGCCGCGCCCGTCTTTTGTCGCAAGAGCGATTTCTGCGCCAAAAGTCTCCGCCCAACGGCTCCAACTAAAATGACCGGCCTCTGACATTTGAACTGTCAGAGCAAAGGCTTGCGCCTGCCAAGGCTCATCAAATACTGGGCCATCTTCATCGCGCGGTATGGGCATATCAAGTAAGGCGTTTTCCATCTCACTCATAAGGCTGCCTCCAAATGATCATCCCAGAGATCAATGTAGATAAAGTCTCCGTCGGTCCCGTCCGCACCCCATAATTCAACAGATGAAAACCGGACATTGTAAAGATGCTGCGCATCTTCCGATCCATGGGCATTTGCATCAGCAAAAACATGCAAACCATAGTCGGTGACCACTTCACCGGTTTTACCGCGCGCATATCTTGGAAGGCGCGTGTGCCCCGATGGGTGAATATTTCGCCCGCGAACTTTGTCGCCAACCTTGAAGCTCGCGGCTTTTCCGCCCTCCCGGGTATAAGTTGCCCCTTTTCCCATGACAATTTCAACGGCCTCTGGCGGCAGCAAGGGGTTATGGGCAACTGTGACAGGCTGCGCGGCAATAGCGCCGGTCATTTCAGCGTCACTAATCAAACCTTTTTCAGATAAAATCCGAACCAGCCCATCCAGCCAAATCTGGTAATAGCTGCTGGCCATATACTCTGATGGTTTCATACGTTCGCGGGCGTGGCGGGACTCGTCTATGTTTCGGACTTTAAGGGGGCCGATAGCGTTGTTAATGGCAAAAACACGCTTTTCCCAATCCGCATGAAACTTTGGACCGTTCTCATCTTCCATCTCAATGGGGCCCATACCATGCATGCCGCCCATATCATGAACACCGTCCATTACTTTGCCTCCGCATCATTTGGGACCAGCGCGCGGCTGACACCGATCATGCTATCCCGGCTCACTAAGTCAGAAAGTTCCTGCTCGCTCATGCCCTCAGTTCCCTCAGGCCGTTGCGGGATGACCAGATATCGTGTTTCTGCTGTGCTATCCCATACGCGAACCTCAACCTCCGGCGCAATGGTTGTGCCAAACTCTTCTAAAACCTTGCGCGGCTCTCGCACAACACGGGATCTGTAAGGCGCTGATTTATACCACACCGGCGGCAATCCCAAAACCGGCCACGGATAACAGGAACACAAGGTGCAAACCACCACGTTGTGGACGCCATCTGTGTTTTCTTTGGCCACGAGTTCCTCGCCTTGGGCGCCCGCATGGTCAAGTTCGGCGATAGCCGCTGATCCATCGGCCAGCAAGCGGGCTTTATAGTCTGGATCACACCAAGCCTTTGCAATCACCGCAGCCCCATTTCGCGGGCCGACTTTATTTTCATAGCGATCAACAAGTGCATCCAACGTGGCGGGATCAACCAAGCCTTTTTCTACCAGTAAAGATTCAAGTGTTTTAACCCGAAGGGCAGTATCGGATAAAGGTTCACTATGTTTATGATTATGGCCCATGAAGTGGTCTCCAGAGTTGGATAAGGCTGAATTATACCTGATAATGAAACATTTTACGCTTTATGCGCAAGGGGAATGGCATTGAAACTTACAAAGAAGTCAGACTATGATTTGGAAGCCAATCCTCTCACTTTAAAGGATATTCCACATGCAGCGATTTTTAATGGGTTTCTTTGCTATAATTTTGATTTCTGGTTGTACCTCTCCAGATGGGGCATCGGTCGGGGACAAAAGACAATCCGTGCAGACCATGCGGTCAAATACGTTGACTGATCTATACAAGATAAGCCCTCACGCAAAAAATAAAATCAATCAAGCCAAAGGACACGCTGTCTTTAGCAATGTCGGCATCAACCTTCTTTGGTTATCAACGGCAAGCGGATGGGGTGTTGTAAAAGGGTACAAGGACGATAAAGATGTTTATATGAACATGTACAGTGCTGGTGTCGGACTGGGCTTGGGTGTCAAAGATTTCCGGGGCGTTTTTGTATTTTCAACGACAGATGCTCTTAATCAATTTGTTGAAGAGGGCTGGGATGCTGGCGTGCAAGCTGACGCAGTCGCCAAATCTGAAAACAAGGGAGACGGTTGGGGCGACGCTATCGCCATCGCGCCCGGTGTTCATTTGTATCAAATCACGAAGCAAGGGCTTGCGTTACAAGCCACGATACAAGGCACAAAATTCTGGAAAGACAGTGATTTAAACTAGGATAAAATCCATGAAACTTAAAACCATTACCGCCAATGGCGACCCTTATTCCATCGGCCATACCATTGGAAAAGCCATTGCGGAGACCGTTCACGCCGTCACTGTTCAAGTACCGGAGCTTGCAGAAGCCGAATTGAAGTGGCAGGGCGCCGATTACCTCCAAAAATTGATGGACGCCGCCCGGCAGTCATTCCCTGAGTATGTCCGGGAGTTGGAAGGCATGGCAGAGGGTATGGATATTCCGTTCGAGCGAGCCTTTTTATGGAATTGCCGCGGGGATTTGAGTTGGCCTGACGACATTTCACCAGCCCTTGCCGCCGATTTGAGCGAAGGCTGCACATCATTGATAATTCCGGGAGCTGACCAGAAACCGAACGTTATCTCTCATAACGAGGATGGCAATCCAGAATTTCACGGATCTTGTTTCTGGGTAAAGGTACAACCGGACACCGGCCCCGGATTCGAGAGTTTTCTCTACCCCGGCATGATCCCCGGCCATACCATGGGATTTAATGACGCCGGTATAGTGCAAGCCATCAACAATATTCGGGTACACGATTTAAAACCGGGCATTCCTCGACATTTTATCACCCGCGCAATATTAAGCTGCAAAACCATGGACGAGGCTCTTAATCTTCTTAACCGTAAAGATCGTGCCTCCGGATTTCACCACAACCTTGGATCAGCCAAGGAAGAGCTCATGTGCTCTGTTGAGGCTCCTGCCAGTAATTGCCATGTGAAAAAGGTGAAAACAACCATCTCAGCCCACGCCAATCATCTCATATCAGATGATCTTCGACATATGCCGCAATCCATCACCTCCTCGTCAACCGTTAGGCAAAACCGGGCTGACGAGTTGCTCAAACAAGATGCTTTAGCAAACGAAGATCCAACCGCAATTTTATTCGACCGGAAACCGGGATCAGAAATTCTGCGGGCACCAACTAGTGAAGATGATGATTACGGAAAAACTCTCGCGACCGGTATTTTCGAAATGACCAAGCAAAACATATCAGTGGTCGTGCATGATGGCCCCCAAAACAAAGAGACCTACAAAACGATCCGAGCATTGATCTGATAAATTATTGATCCAAAAAAAGCTTCCGTTGATTGTGGTTTTTCGCCAAACTACTTGCATAGAAATAACAACTCTCAATCGGAGGCTGCTTTGAATATTCTAAAACCGCTTTTCTCTTTATCCGCTTTTTTGTTTTTAGTCGTGCTAACAAATCCTGTTTCGGCATCAGAGACAACTGAAAAAGAGAAGCTGATTCAAGAGTTTATCGAAATCACTGGCATGCGGAAGAATGTGGTTATATTAACCCGAGATCTTCTCAAACTCGAATTACAAAAGAAATTTGCATCCAATCCAAAGGTTTCTAGCGAACTTTTGAACGAGATCTATTTTATTTTGAGCGAAACCTTCGAAGAAAATGCAGATAATATTATCATCCCCATTGGCCAATTATACGCAGACACTTTTACGGCTGACGAACTTCGCGCAATTATCACGTTTCAAAGCAGTGCTGTCGGACAAAAAGCGGCCCGGCTTATGCCAGTTCTCACCCAAAAAGGAATGCTTTTGGGAGCTAAATGGGGCGCAGAGGTGAATAAACTTGCAGTGGGGCGCATCCTGGCACTGCTGAAAGAAAAGAAAATTGATATTTAGAACCAACGGCTCCGCCGCCAACCTAGCAAAAATAGCCGTGTGTCATTTGGTATTTCTGTTTAGTATAAAACAATAAAAATAATCAGGGATGAGGATGTCAGAATGTCAAAAGTTGCTTTAGTAACAGGTGCCGCGCGCGGAATTGGTTTAGCAGCAACGCGAAAATTTCTCTCCGAAGGCTGGAAAGTAGTCTTGCTAGACATTGATGGGGAAACATTGCGCGCTGCCTATGAAGACCTTGGGCAACAAGAAAACACCCTTGCCATCGTGAGTGATGTTTCGGATCCGGAACAAATTGTGAAAGCGGTCACAGAAGTCAAAAGCACATTCGGCCGAATTGACGCCCTGATCAACAATGCCGGTATCGCCATTTTCAAACCCGTACTCGAAACCACGTTTGAAGAGTGGACCAAAATATTATCGGTTAATTTGAGCGGTGCCTTTATCTGCACGCAAGCTTGCGCCCCGATTATGCTGGAAAGTGGCGGCGGGAGCATCGTTAATATCGGATCAATTTCCGGCGGCCGCGCCTCCACATTGCGGGTGGCATATGGCACGAGTAAAGCCGGCATTTTGCAATTGACCAAGCAGCTCGCAGCCGAACTTGGAAACCAAGGAATTCGGGTTAATTCCGTCTCTCCGGGCCCTGTGGATACGGCAATGGCGAAAAAAGTTCATTCGCCGGAAATTCGCGCGGATTATCACGATAGTATCCCACTGGGACGCTACGGCACTGAAGAAGAACTGGCCAACGCCATCTATTTCCTCAGCAGTGATCAAGCCAGTTATATTAACGGAATCAATTTGGACGTGGACGGCGGCTTCAATTCCACTGGCATTGGTTTGGTAAGCTTGCGATCCGAGTAAAGGAAACCTAATCAGCCATATATTTGGGGAGAATAGCGCTGCAAAGCTGATACTCGGTTTCACGATAACCTGGACCATCTCCCGACTACGGGCTTGGATTACATTAACCACTTACTGATTTTTTGCCTCGTAAACGGTTTTGAGTTGTCGCTAATTTTTCTGAATTGAAGATGGAATATGGCCAAACTGTTTCTAGTTGTCGCAATATGGGAACATTGCTATACGAGAAGAATAACCTTTTTAAGTGAAATAGGTGAATGATGCATTCACTCATCGTTCTGGAGCTCATCAGATGACGACCTGCGCCCTTTGTAATTCTGGGAAAATTGAAGACCTTACTCAACAAATGAGCTTCTCTTGGCAAATATGTAAAGACTGTAATTATGCCTTTATATTGCCTGATTTTGACGCTGAAGACGGATTGGACGTCCTGTCTGCCGATCGAGGCAATGCTTATATTAATTTTTACGGAAAAAAATTCAAAAGCAAAATGAGACGAGCTCGGAAACGAGCCGCATTTTTGAAAAAACAGGCGAAAGGCAAGCACGTCCTCGATGTAGGATGTAATCTTGGGTATTTTGTAGAGGCCTGCCGAGAACTCAACATGCAGGCTGTCGGTGTTGAAGTTAGTGAATCCGTTGTAGAGCAGGCGAAAGAATACTTTCCTAAATCAGATTTTATATGTGATTTTCTAGAAAATATTGATTTTGAAGATCGACACTTTGACGTTGTTTATACATCTGAAGTTCTTGAACATGTTCCAGACGTAAATGCGTTCATGTCCACTATTGCGACAATCATGAACAAAGGGGGCGTTCTGTATCTGACGACACCAGAGCTTAAAGGATATCAAAACAATTCGAAAACGGGTGGCTGGGAAAACCTCCATGCTCCTAATCACAGGCAGTATTTTTCTAAAGATAATATTGTCAAATTTCTTGAAAAACACGGTTTTGAAAACGTTAGATTACTCCGTAATTGGAATCTAAAACCTGGCATTAAATTAGTCGCTTTCAAAAAATAGGCTTAGCCTTGGGGACTCTCTATAATTCTGATAAACCTATAAAATAATTGGGGAAAACAATGACACTAGTCGCACATCTCTACTGGTCTTTCAGAAGTCCCTATTCCTATCTTGGCACGCCTCAATACCTTGAAATTGTGGACAAATATGATGTTGATATCAAAGTAAAACCTGTCTACCCCATTGCCATCCGGACACCGGAATTCTTCACCACAATCAACCCGCAATGGATTGCCTATCTCATGCGGGACTGCAAAAGAGTTGCCGACTATCGCGGTATGACTTTCAGATGGCCAAGCCCAGATCCGGTTGTTATGGACATCGAAAAACGGATCATCTCCGATACCCAACCCTACATTTTCCGCTTAACGCGCCTGGGCGTCGAAGCCGCCGCTCGCGGCAAAGGCCTCGCCTTCCTCAATGAAATCAGCCACATGATTTTTGATGGCAAAACCGTCAACTGGCATGAGGGTAACCATATGGCAGACGCTGCGGCGCGCGCAGGCCTAGACCTTGCAGACATGGAGGCGGCAATTGAGGGGAGCGAGCAAGCCTATGATGACATCATCGCCAGCAACCAAGCAGAACTCGACGCTTCCGGCCATTGGGGCGTGCCGACACTAGTGTTCGATGGCGAACCATTCTTCGGCCAGGATCGAATTGACATGGCCGTTTGGCGCATGATGCAAAACGGTTTAGAGGTTAAGAGATAGACTTTTCGATCTAAAAACCCAGTTTCAATGGTGAGTATATTGGGAAAGGACTTCTCATGAAAATCACGATCATTTTTGCTATGGGCTTTTTAGCAGGAGTTTTCTCTACGGCTGCTGGTGCCTCCCCGGAAACGATCCGGTTTTTGACATATCACAACTCACCTCCCTTTATTATCGATAAAGAACTAAAGCTTGGCGCAACTTATGAACTCGCCGAGTATCTGACGCAAAATTCAAATGGGAAATATATTTTCCAAACTCAAGTCCTTCCTCGGAACAGATTGAATAAAGAAATTTCAGTTAATTGCAGATGCGTAATTCCTTGGGTCAACCCTTTGTGGTTTGGGGACAAAAACTTAAAAAAATACAAATGGACAACAGATTATGCGTCTGGAAGTAATGCTGTTGTCTCTTCTATCCATCAGCGTTTTGAATATGCTGGACCTGAGTCGCTCTTCGGAAAAACAACAAGTGCCTTGAGGGGGACCGTTTGGGTTGGACTTGGAAAACACATTAAAGAGGGTAGAATAGCGCATATTGAAGTAGATAGTTTCCTGAGTTCACTTAAACTTGTGCAAGCAGGACGCGCTGACGTAACTATTATTCCAACCAGTATGGCAAAATATCTGGTTGCAGAAAACAGGTTGGCGGGGTTTTTTCACTTCTCTACCAAGCCTCATCAGATTTTCTTGCGCCACTTTCTGATAGCCACTTCTGACTCTCAAAAAAACAGAATACTGCAAGAGTATATCCAAACGGTAACACCATATTTAAAAGATAGTCCAGAATGGAAAGCCCGAATGGCAAGGTATGGGTTATAGATCACTCCAAAACAGTGTGTCCAAGAGGTACCTTGAACGGCTGTATTAAATTAGCTTTTGAATATACGTTGGAAACGTATCGAAATGTCGTGAAAGAAATAAGGGCCTAGCTGTTTCCAGCTAAGCCCTTGATAATTCTGGTGGAGCCAGACGGGATCGAACCGACGACCTCTTGAATGCCATCCAAGCGCTCTCCCAACTGAGCTATGGCCCCACAAACGGGATGTTGCCATCCCAGTGCGCGCAGAAACTATTCTGAAGCGCGGTCAAATTCAAGTCAAAAATTACTGCAGGATCGGATTTATATCGATCCCGCATAATTAATGATCAGGCGATGACCAAGATTAACTTTCAGATTCTGACGCAGGAACCACAACGCCGAGGTTTTCACCATCAACATTATCGTCATCAGAAACATCAGGTTCTTCTTCTGTCAAAATTGCTTCGTCATCCAAAAGAGCGCCGCTAGGCTTGTCACTTGAGACAGCAGCTTCAGCCGCAACAGGCTTTATTGGTATATTTTTTTGAGCCGATTTATTAACGGTCCGACCCGGTTTCAATATGACAACAGGAACATGCGTCTTCTCGCAACCTGGACAGACGATTGGTTTCCGCTGCATATCATAAAATATTTTACTACAAAATCCACATTGGTGCTTCGCACCCCATTCCGGTTTTGCCATTCTGATCTCCCAACGAATTTACGGTCTAAAAGTTTATTCTAGTTGGCTCACTTGCCAGATTAAAAAACTTCTGTCAAAAAATTTCTGCACTCAGTGTACTAGGAATATGTGACAAACGTTAAAAACCTTGTTAAAAAAGGGAATTATTTTTAACTCATATTTCGGATCCGCCTGATTTCATGCGGCAGGGTCAATTCAAATCAAATGACATCAACTTCAAATAATGCTGGCGCCGTAACATCAAATGCATGCGGGCCCCTAACTGGGCGCGTCACTGTTCCCGGCGATAAATCCATTTCTCACAGATCCTTAATTCTGGGCAGCCTTGCCACGGGGAAAACCCGTATTAATGGCCTGCTAGAAGGCGAAGACGTCCTTTGCACAGCGAAAGCCATGCAACAAATGGGGGCAAAGATTGAACGACTCAGCCCCGGCAATTGGGTTGTCGACGGTGTTGGTGTTGGCGCCCTCAGTGAGCCCGTCAATGTATTGGATATGGGAAATTCAGGAACCGCAGCACGGCTTCTCATGGGTGTGGTCGCAAGTGCGCCGTTTAACACCTTTTTCTCAGGCGATGCGTCTTTGCACAAACGCCCCATGAGGCGGGTTTCAACGCCGTTGACAAAAATGGGCGCAACAATCACTTCCAGAAGCGGGGATCGCTTTCCGTTATGTGTTACTGGCTGCGATCTGATGCCGATCACCTACGAATTACCGGTCGCATCGGCGCAGGTGAAATCCTGCGTTCTTTTGGCGGGGCTTGATACAGCGGGTGTCACTACTGTGGTGGAGCCCAAACCAACCCGCGACCATACAGAAAATATGCTGCGCCACTTTGGAGCAGTGATATCTGTTGTCACTGCTGATGATGGTAGCCGAACCATCAGCTATCAAGGCCAACAAGAACTCAACGCCGCGGACATCACAGTGCCGGGAGATCCCTCTTCTGCCGCATTTTTGGCTGTTGCTGCGGCGATTTTGCCGGGATCTGACGTGACCATTGAAAATGTCGGTCTGAATCCCCTTCGGGATGGATTGTTCGAAACACTTGGCGAAATGGGCGCGGATATTCAAATTGAAAATATTCGCATGGCCGGCGGTGAACAAGTTGGCGACCTCCGCATAAAAGGCGGACTTCTGAAGGGCATCGAAGTTCCGCCAGAGCGTGCAATTTCCATGATTGACGAATATCCGGTGCTGTTTGTGGCTGCGGCATTTGCCCATGGTTCAACCATTATGCGGGGCCTTGAAGAACTTCGGGTTAAAGAAAGCGACCGCATTTCTGTTATGGCAGCAGGCCTCAAAGCTTGTGGTGTGGAGCTGGAAGAGCTCGAAGATGGATTAATCGTCCATGGCCGCGCGGTTCCGCCAAAAGGCGGCGCAACTGTGCTAACCGAACTCGATCACCGCATCGCCATGTCGTTCCTTGTTCTTGGAATGGCGGCCGAACAAGGTGTAACCATTGATGACGGCACCGTTATGGAAACAAGTTTTCCAGGATTTAGTGCGTTGCTGAACGGTTTGGGCGCAAATATTTCTGGGATACAGGGATCATGATTATTGCCGTGGACGGACCGGTAGCGGCGGGAAAGGGAACCCTTGCCCGGCGAATCGCTGCTCGTTACGGGTTTAAATACCTTGATACTGGTGCCTTATACCGCGCGGTTGGTCTTTTTTTGTTGCAAAATAATCAAGACCCGAACGATGCTGATCTTGCGCTCATCGCTGCGCAAAAAGTCAGTGAAATTGACCCTGAAAATCCGGCGCTTCGCAACGAAGAAACTGGCAATGCAGCCTCTATTGTAGCTGCCAATCAGCACGTGCGAACAGCCCTGCTATCCTATCAGCGGGAAGTGGCAGAAGTTAAGCCTGGCGCGGTTTTGGATGGCCGGGATATTGGAACCGTGGTTTGCCCAAACGCCCCTGTCAAACTGTTCATTACGGCCAGCCCAGAGGTCCGCGCCCAGCGCCGTTACGAAGAGCTAATTGCAAAAGGACAAAACGTAACAATGGATGCTGTCTTAACTGATTTGCAAGCCCGTGATGCCCGTGATCAGGGCCGGAAATCGGCTCCGCTTACAAAAGCCGACGACGCGCACTTGCTTGATACAACAAAATTAGATATAGAAGCGGCTCTTGTAGCTGCTTGCCAGATTATTGATGCGAAGTTGTCGGGTTAAAAATCAGATCGGTAATAAGTTAGAAGCGGTCCCGCCCACGCAGGGGTCAAATTTTTCGCGTTTTCCAAGCGTGTGATTTAAAAACTGGAAAACAAGTGGCCATCGATCCGCCGGGAAACTGGTTTGGCCTGATATTTGGATCAATTGAGGAAATCAAAATATGTCTAATACTGATCTCGCCGAAGAAGGCATGCCAGCGTTTGAAGATTTCGCAGCAATGCTGGATGAAGCCTACGGTTCTGGAATGAGCCTTGAAGGCACTGTCATCAAAGGCACTATCGTCAACATTGAAAAAGATCTCGCCATCATTGATGTTGGCTTGAAATCTGAAGGCCGCGTTCCTTTGAAGGAATTTGCAGCCCCAGGTCAGGATGCTGATCTAAAAATTGGCGACACTGTTGAAGTGTTTCTTGAGCGCATCGAAAATTCTGCTGGTGAAGCTGTTCTGTCACGTGACAAAGCGCGCCGCGAAGAAGCTTGGGAAAAACTCGAAGTTGCCTTTGGCGCTAATGAGCGTGTTGATGGTGTTATCTTCGGTCGTGTTAAAGGTGGTTTCACTGTTGATCTGTCCGGCGCTGTGGCCTTCTTGCCAGGTAGCCAAGTAGATGTGCGTCCAGTACGCGACATTGCACCACTTAAAGGTATCCCACAACCATTCCAAATCCTGAAAATGGATCGTCGCCGGGGCAACATTGTTGTTTCTCGCCGTGCTGTTCTTGAAGAAAGCCGTGCAGAAGCACGTGCCGAACTTATCGGAACATTGGAAGAAGGCCAAACACTTGAAGGTGTGGTTAAGAACATCACTGATTACGGTGCGTTCGTTGATCTTGGCGGTGTTGACGGTCTCCTTCACGTTACTGACATTGCATGGCGCCGTGTTAACCACCCATCAGAAGCACTGACAATCGGTGAAACTGTTAAGGTTCAGGTTATCCGCCTCAACAAAGAAACACAGCGCATCAGCCTTGGCATGAAACAGCTGCAAACAGATCCATGGGATAGCCTTGAAGCTAAATACCCACTTAACGCCAAATTCTCTGGCCGCGTAACAAATATCACTGATTATGGTGCATTTGTTGAGCTAGAGCCTGGTGTTGAAGGTCTTGTTCACGTTTCAGAAATGAGCTGGACTAAGAAAAACGTACACCCTGGCAAAATCGTTTCAACTTCACAAGAAGTAGAAGTGATGGTTCTGGAAGTGGACGAAAGCCGTCGTCGCATCAGCCTTGGCCTGAAACAGTGCCTAGACAACCCATGGGACAGCTTTGCATCTTCCACACCTGTTGGAACTGAAATTAAAGGTGAAGTTAAGAACATCACTGAATTCGGTCTCTTCATCGGTTTGGACAATGACGTTGACGGCATGGTTCACATGTCAGACATCGACTGGACAGAGCCTGGCGAAAAAGCCATTCAGAACTACACTAAAGGCGACGAAGTGTCTGCCAAAGTTCTGGACATTGACATCGAGAAAGAGCGTATCAGCCTCGGTATCAAACAGATGAGCGAAGATCCATTTGCGGGCGCAGCTGAAATGAAAAAAGGAGCGGTTGTTACTTGTACCGTTACTGCAGTTCAGGAAGCCGGCCTTGATGTAGAAGTTGCTGAAGGTGTTACAGGCTTCATCCGTAAGGGTGATCTAAGCCGTGACCGTGCCGAACAACGTTCTGACCGTTTTGCGGTTGGCGACAAGATTGACGCAAAAATCACTTCTATCGACAACAAGACCCGTAAAGTGTCATTGTCTGTTAAATTGAAAGAAGTTGCTGAAGAAAAAGAAGCTGTTGCACAATACGGCTCTTCAGACGCAGGCGCTTCACTTGGCGACATCCTCGGTGCTGCGATGCGCAAAGCCGAAGACACAGATAGCTAAAACCAGACGTATCGGATTAATGAACATGACCTGTAACCCTATTGGAGAACACCATGTCCATTGATACCGAAACTATATTAGACAGGCGCCGTTTGAAACGGCGCCTGTTTTTTTGGCGCGCAAGCACTGTCGTTGTTGCCGTCATTGCAATGGGACTACTGTTTGCAAAATTTGGCCCCTCAAACACCCAAGACCATGTGGCGCGGCTAAATGTTGATAATGTCATCGTGGAAAATGAACGACGGCAAGTCGCAATTAACAAAATTCTCAAAGACGATCAGGCCAAAGCTCTGCTGGTCTACATCAACAGTCCCGGTGGCTCCACTTATGGCAGCGAACGCTTATTCAAAGCATTGCGCCGCGTGGCCGAGAAAAAACCGGTTGTCGCTGTTATTGGTACAATTGGCGCATCGGGCGGATATCTAACTGCCCTCGCTGGTGACCGTATTTTTGCTGGTGAAAGCTCCATCACAGGCTCTATCGGCGTTATTGTCCAACTAACCGAGTTTTCAAGCCTTATGGAAACGCTCGGTGTGAAGGCCGATGCTATTACCTCTGGTAAGCTGAAAGGGGAGCCCTCCCCGTTCAAACCAATATCAGTTGGTGGCCGTCAAAATCTTCAAGATATGGTGACCCAAACCCATGAATGGTTTGTTGATTTAGTGGCAAATCGCCGTCCCCTCTCGAGACTTGAGGCTGCTGAAATTGCTGATGGACGGGTGCTTATTGGCAAGACAGCTTTGCAGGCTGGCCTCGTGGATGAGCTCGGCGGATTGTTAGAGGCACGCGTCTGGCTAGAATCAGATCGGCAGATTTCCGCCTCTCTTCCCCTAATAACAGCCGATTATAGTACTCCAAAAGGCGTACTGGGAGAGCTTTTACAAGGAATGTTTGGGAAAAGCGTTATATCTGAAAGACTTACACTTGACGGACTGGTCTCCCTTTGGCACCCTAACTAAAATGAATTTAACTAAACATGGATTGACCGCGGCAATCTAATAAATCATTGGGGGCATCTTGGAATGAACAAGTCGGAGCTTATTGCACTACTCGCAGAAAAAAACCCACATCTATTTTTGCGTGATGTAGAACGTATTGTAACCACGATTTTTGATGAAATATCCAGTGCTATGTCGCGCGGCGACCGGGTTGAACTCCGTGGTTTTGGCGCCTTTTCAATCAAAGAACGCGCCGCCCGTGTTGGTCGCAACCCTCGCACAGGCGAAGCGGTACAGGTCGATAAGAAATTTGTTCCCTACTTTAAATGCGGTAAAGAGCTGCGTGAGCGCCTAAATGCAGACGACTGATAACCGTATTCATTCTTAAGGATTTACCGTGAAAATCATTTCTTGGGTTTTTATCGCCGTCTTGGCAATTGCTATTATTACCTTGAGTATTGGCAACAAAGGCCCCGTTACCTTTTCATTGTACCCACTCCCATTCGTCATAGAGGTTCCCCTCTTCGCATTGGTATTGGGAGGGGGGTTCTTAGGAATTTTGCTAGGATCTGTCCGCACATGGATCAGCGATGGTAAAGCCCGCAGGGAAAATAGGGCCGGCAAACAAGAAGTTCTTCGCCTGAAAAGGGAAGTGGCGCGTCTTGAACAAGACCGCGCCACTCGCTCAGAAAATCCGGCCAATGGCTCAGATCATCTTTTACAAATTGCAGACACTAAGCACTCTTCAACTGGCTAGTCTGGAGTGCCGACACTTGCGCGGAAACACGAAAACACCCCTCTTCTCCGCCGCCCAATTGTGCATCTGACCAGAATTCCGCTTTAATCCGATCGCAATAGCGCGTCAAATTCGCAAAATTCTTCAAAATTCCCTGCAAGGCATTTGCATCTTCTTGAAAATAGATGTTAGCCAAAAGTCCGTAAACGGACGCATCCACAGATGTTGCCTTAGATCCTAGGAAATATGCCTTATCACCGAGCATCTTAGAGAGAGCTTGTAGATCTGCACGGGCTTTGGCAGATACTTCTGCCGCGCTATGACGGCCAATTCCTTGGGCATGCAGCGTTCCCGCCACTTGTTTTCTCAATTTCTTTGAAATCATCCCGCGAAGGAGGAGTGGCACCTCCCCAAACATCCGACCTTTAAAAGTCTTCCAACCATCTGGATCAACCCACCGCGAATACACAACCGCAAAATAGAGATGCTCTTCCGTTAAGCGGCGCAAAAGAGTACTGTGGGCCTTTTGCTCATCACTTAATCCGGCATCAATATCCACTGAAAAGCGGGCGGAAAGCGCATCAATTATCAGCTCTGTATCGCCCATTTCCCGGCCATCAAAACTCACATAAGGGATTTTGCCCTTGGGCCCCATCTTCCGAACCGTAAATTCCACATCATAATCCAGCCCCGACATACGCAACCACGTTTCAAGCTTCAACCCAAAGGAGCTCGGTTGCATATTAAGTACGGGGGGAAATTGGTAAATTTTGATCGCTGAAGACATTGCCTAATCCTTATGAAAATTCCTTATTCCCCTTGATAGCAACCCCCTACTGACAGCATACTGTCAGTAGTCATCACAAATTTTTTGGGACGGGTTTTTTCCATGCGGCGGGCGGACAGGTTATTTCAGATTATTCAGATCATGCAGCGCCAGAAAACGGTGCTAACCGCCCATGAAATTGCAGAAGAATTAGAAGTCTCCCCTCGGACGATTTACCGCGACATTCAGGATCTGATGAGCAATCACGTTCCCATTCGCGGAGAGCGGGGCACCGGATATATTTTCGAGAAGGGATATGATCTGCCGCCGCTTATGTTCTCAGAAGAGGAAATTGACGCGGTTATGTTGGGGGTTGAGTGGGTGCGGGCTAATGGCGATGTCGCCATCCAACGGGCCGCAGAAGATGTTTTATCAAAAATTGGGGCCGTTCTGCCCAACGACAGGCAGGCCCTAACCAAGTCCATTCGTCATGTTATCCCAAAACGCGAATTAAAGACGCCCATTCACGTCTCAATGCCCAAAGTGCGGCAGGCAATTCGTGATCAGGTAAAATCAAAAACCAGCTACCGCACGCCGGATGGCACCCTTACGGAACGTGTGTTGAGCCCCCTTATGATTGTTTTCTTTGAAGATATTCAGCTTTTGGCCGCCTGGTGTGATCTTCGTAATGATTTTCGGCATTTCCGTATGGACCGATTTGAAGTGTTTGAGCCGCTAAAAGAGCGTTTTTCACCTAAACTTTTTGATCAATTAGATAAACATCTCATCTCCGAGGGCTATAAAGAGTAGAATATTATTTATAATTCCAAATTATGACATTATCCGCTTCTATCACTTCACTTTCATGTCAAAAACGCTATTATCCACTGTTTTTCTTTGAAACCTCTTTAATTTTGGGCCGCGCATATGAGACAAGTTCCGCAAAATCCGGTTTTCACGGCCATCGATAAGAACGATTTGGGCGTTGCCAAAGGGCTTGGAGCGGAGCTTGGCAGTATTTCAGGTGGCATCAAGCTGGGCAAAGAGTTCTTCACGGCCCACGGTCCTAGCGGAATCCTTGATGTAGTTGGCAAAACAACGCCGCTATTTCTCGATTTGAAGTTTCATGACATCCCAAATACGGTAGCAGGCGCGGTCCGATCAGCCACCAAAGCCATGTCCCCCAATATGATGACAATTCACGCAAGCGGCGGCCCCGCCATGATCCGGGCAGCAAGCGACGCGGCCAGCGAGTTTGAAGTGGCCCCGTGGATTTTGGCTGTAACGGTACTCACCAGCATGGACGATGCCGATTTGAACGCAATCGGCGTATCTGCAGACACCCAAGATCAAGTTTTGCGCCTTGCGGCATTGGCGCAGGCAAACGGTGCGACTGGCGCCATTTGCAGTCCGTTAGAGATTGCCGCTATTCGCCGGGAATGCGGTCCTGATTTCAAATTGGTGGTTCCGGGAATTCGCCCCGCAGGTTCCGATCATGGCGATCAAAAACGGGTCAAAACACCCATCGAAGCCCTGCAAGATGGCGCTGATTATCTGGTCATTGGCCGTCCTATCACTGGGGCATCCAACCCCGCGGCTGCGGCTACTGATATTATCGCAGGTTTGTCTTGATGGTAAAAACACATGGCAAAACACAAAACAAAACACTTGCAAAAATTTGCGGACTTAGTGACGCGGCATCTGTAACTGCGGCGGTTGACGGCGGCGCGGCCTATATCGGTCTTGTGTTTTTTGCGGCAAGCCCGCGGGCTGTCACACCAGAAGAGGCGGCAAAACTGGCTCAAGATGTTCCCAGTTCTGTTAAAATCGTGGGGTTGTTTGTTGATCCTGATGACGCGCTTCTTGCCTCTGTTTTGGGGGCTGTTAAGCTTGATTTGCTCCAACTTCACGGGAACGAAAACCCTGAGCGGATCGCGTCTATTAAGGCACAATATTCCATACCGGTGATGAAAGCGTTGAAAATTGCAGAAAAAGCTGATTTACAGGCTGCAAAAGACTATGAAAACGTCGCTGACATGTTGCTGTTTGATGCGAAAGCCCCTAAAACCATGAAGGATGCACTTCCCGGTGGGAACGGTCTTGTTTTCGACTGGCGCATGCTAACAAATATGTCCTTTAACTTGCCATGGATGCTGGCTGGAGGATTGGACGCCAATAATGTGCAAGAAGCGGTTACGATCAGTGGCGCTCCTTGTGTGGACACTTCCTCAGGTGTGGAGATTTCGCCGGGACACAAAGATGTGGCCGAAATTTCTCGCTTTTTGAAAACAGTCCATGAAATATAAACCTGACGCTTGAGAAGAAGTATTCAATGAAACAAGTGAACACATATCGCTCTGGCCCCGATGATACGGGTCATTTTGGCAAATTCGGTGGACAATTTGTTGCTGAAACCCTTATGCCGCTTATTCTGGAACTCGATGAGGCTTATGAAGCCGCCAAAAAAGATCCTGAATTTGATGCAGAGCTTAAAAGTCTCCTCAAGCATTATGTGGGACGCGAAAGTCCACTTTATTTTGCGGAACGTCTGACGGAACATTTTGGCGGTGCCAAGATTTATCTCAAGCGCGAAGATTTGAACCACACCGGCGCCCATAAAATTAACAATTGCATGGGCCAAATTCTGCTCGCCATGCGCATGGGGAAAAAGCGGATCATCGCTGAAACTGGCGCAGGTCAGCATGGCGTTGCAACCGCAACTGTTGCTGCCCGTTTTGGACTTCCCTGCACCATTTACATGGGTGAGGTCGATATTGAACGGCAAAAACCCAATGTCTTCCGCATGAAGCTTATGGGCGCCGAGGTTATTCCTGTTGTATCCGGCTCTCGCACATTGAAAGACGCCATGAACGAGGCGTTACGTGACTGGGTAACCAATGTTGAAGATACGTTCTACATCATTGGAACTGTGGCTGGACCGCATCCCTACCCCACACTTGTTCGTGATTTCCAAAATGTGATTGGCGAAGAAGTTCGCCGCCAAATAATGGAAGCCGAAGGCCGCCTGCCCGATACCCTGCTTGCCTGCATTGGTGGTGGATCGAACGCCATGGGCTTGTTCCATCCTTTCCTTGACGATGATGGCATCGATATCATTGGTGTTGAAGCTGCGGGACATGGCCTTGATACGGATAAACATGCAGCCTCTCTAAAGGGTGGCCGTCCGGGCGTTCTGCACGGTAACCGGACATATTTGCTACAAGATGATGATGGGCAGATTATTGAGGCTCACTCAATTTCTGCAGGACTTGATTATCCGGGCATTGGCCCAGAACACGCGTGGCTCAGCGATATGGGCCGGGTAAATTATGTAAGTGCTACCGATCAAGAAGCGCTCGATGCGTTTCAGCTTTGCTGCGAGTTGGAAGGAATTATTCCGGCGCTTGAATCTAGTCATGCTCTTGCCTATTTGAAGACATTGGCGCCTGATTTACCAAGCGATCATGTCATTGTTGTCAACCTCTCTGGCCGGGGAGATAAAGATATTTTCACAGTGGCCGACGCACTGGGAGTGGAAATTTAATGGAAACCCGTATTGATCGCCGCTTTGCAGCCCTCAAAAAAGAAGGGCGCGCTGCCTTCATCAGTTTTATCATGGCCGGCGACCCCGATCACGACACTGCCCTAGAAATCATTAAAGGTCTGCCCGGTGCCGGTGCCGATATCATTGAAATAGGCATGCCGTTTACCGACCCAATGGCGGATGGCCCTGCCATTCAACAAGCCGGTTTGCGGGCATTGGCGTCTGGAACAACCCTAAAATCAACACTGAAGATGATCAGATCCTTCCGTGAAGGCAATGACGAGACACCAATTGTAATGATGGGTTATTACAACCCAATTTATAGCTATGGTGTGGACACCTTCCTAAAAGACGCCAAAGAAGCAGGCGTTGATGGATTGATCGTCGTTGATCTCCCATCCGAAGAAGATAACGAGCTGTGCCTGCCCGCGCAGGCAGCTGGCATCAACTTCATCCGCCTTGCCACTCCAACAACCGATGATAAACGGCTGCCCGCTGTGCTTAAAAACAGCTCAGGCTTTTTATATTACGTCTCAATTGCCGGAACAACCGGCGCAGCGGCACCAAAACCAAGCGACGTTGCAATTGCATTGAAACGCATTAAAGCGGCAACTGATTTACCGGTTGCTGTGGGATTTGGCATTCGGACAGGTAAGCAATCCGCTGAAATTGCAAAAATTGCCGATGGTGCAGTTGTCGGAACCGCTTTAGTTGAGCGTATTGCATCTGCAAAAACCAACGAGGAAGCCGTCAGTTCAGTACTTGAGCTGGCTTCAGAACTCTCTGCCGGTGTGCAGAGTGTTTCTAAATAATTACAGGAACGCATAATGAATTGGCTGACCAATAAAGTTCTTCCTAAGATCCGGAAACTGGCAACTGCAAAAGACACACCGGATAACCTTTGGGTAAAATGTCCAGAATGCGGCGAAATGCTGTTTCATAACGATCTGGCAGCAAACACCAACGTTTGTAACCATTGTGAACATCACATGCGAATTGGCCCGGTCCAACGGTTCCGTGCCCTGTTCGACGATGCTAAATACGATGTAATTGAGCTTCCGGACGTTCAAATCGATCCGCTTAAATTTCGCGATTCAAAGAAATATATGGATCGTCTGAAGGACGCGCGCGGCAAAACTGGTGATAAAGATGCCATGATTGTTGCTCACGGAAAGCTATCTGGTAATGCGGCTGTGGTCGGTGTCCAGAATTTCAACTTCATGGGTGGATCCCTTGGTATGGCTGTCGGGGAGGCTATTATTGCCGCCGCCAAACTAGCAATATTGCAAAAAGCACCGCTTATTTTGTTCACCGCTGCCGGCGGCGCACGGATGCAAGAAGGCATCTTGTCCTTAATGCAGATGCCCCGGACAACGGTCGCGATCCAACGCTTGAAAGAAGCGCGGCTGCCTTTCATCGTGGTTCTTACAGACCCCACTACTGGCGGCGTTACGGCCTCATACGCCATGTTGGGTGATGTTCAGATTTCAGAACCCGGTGCCTTGATTTGTTTCGCAGGCCCCCGCGTGATCGAAGAAACCATTCGGGAAAAACTACCTGAAGGCTTCCAGCGCGCAGAATTCCTTCTGGATAAAGGCATGTTGGACATGGTTGTTCATCGCCGCGATATGAAAGAGACTTTGGCTCGCCTTGTGGATCTGATTTCCAACAAATTGGAAAGCAAACGCAATATAGCTGAAGTTGTAGAGGTTGCGGCAGAAACACCAGAGGCCACCATCGATGAGGCGCCAACCCCATCAGATAAAGACTAAGGGTCTTATTGTGCCGGACCGCAATAGTGATGCCATATTGAAGCGCCTCTTGGCGCTTCATCCCAAAATCATTGATCTATCACTGGATCGAATGGTGGATATCCTCAAAAACCTGGGTGATCCTGAGAAGCGGTTGCCCCCTGTTATCCATGTTGCTGGCACAAACGGTAAAGGCTCCCTAATCGCCTATTTACGCGCGATTTTGGAGGCAGCGGGTTACCGCGTTCACACCTATACATCTCCTCATTTGGTCCGGTTTGCAGAACGTATTGTTCTTGCGGGTGAAACCATATCGGAAAATGCGTTATCGGACCTATTGTTGGAGTGTGAGCAGATTAACGGATCTGTCCCCATAACATATTTTGAAATCACAACAGCTGCTGCATTTAAAGCGTTCGCAGATACACCTGCCGATATTCTGCTGCTTGAAACCGGCCTGGGCGGCAGGTTGGATGCAACAAACGTTGTGGATAACCCCGCCGTTGTGGCGCTTACCCCTATTTCTCAAGATCACGCGCAGTTTTTGGGAACTGACGTCATTGGAATAGCTGGCGAGAAAGCCGGTATTATGAAAGCAGGCGCGCCTGTTGTCATCGGCCCCCAAAGCAAGCCAGTAAAAGCCGCTCTTGCAGCTCATGCCGCCCAAAAGAACGCAATTCCCTCGTTTGAAGGAGATAATTGGCGTGTTTTGTCTCAAACTGATGATAAATGGGAATATGAAGGCGCTCATTTGAGCGGAACTTATTCTTCTCCAGCGCTTCATGGCCCCCATCAAACAGCAAATGCGGCAACCGCTGTAGCTGTTCTTGAAAAATTGGACGGTTTCACGATCACTAAGGATCATGTGGAAACCGGAATGATTTCTGTTGAATGGCCAGCAAGGATGCAACGTTTAACCCAAGGAAATCTCATAAACCGCCTCCCTGACACGGTAGAAGTCTGGCTCGACGGCGGACATAACGAGGCTGCGGGAGAGAAGATCGCGGAGTGTTTTAAAGGGTGGGAAGCCGCAGATAACCTGCCAACTTACCTGATATCTGGCATGCTAAACACCAAAGATCAGTTGTCCTATTACCGGCATTTACAAAGCATCACGCAAAAAGCGGTCATGGTGCCCATTGAAGGGGAAGCGGCAGCAACCTCAGCGCCTGAGCTTGCCGCCATAGGACTGGCTGCCGGCATGGACTGTACCGCCGCTGTCTCAGTGGAGGAAGCGGTTGATATGCTGATCCCTCACTTGATGAAGCAGCCATGCCGCCTACTAATTTCAGGTAGTCTTTATCTTGCTGGAAACATCCTCAGGCATAACGCTTAACCGTTCGATCAGGGAGCCAGACGGTATCCGCCAGTTTCTGTCACTAAAATGGCCGCAGCAGACGGGTCTGCTTCGATTTTCTGGCGCAAACGATAAATATGTGTCTCCAAAGTATGGGTCGTGACGCCCGCGTTATATCCCCACACCTCATTTAACAAAATATCCCGTGAGACGACTTTTTGTCCAGCCCGGTACAGATATTTCAATATGGAGGTTTCTTTTTCCGTCAGGCGGATTTTGTCTTCATTCTCTTCGTTCAACAGTATTTTTTTCGACGGCTGGAAACTATAAGGGCCAATGGCGAAAATGGCATCTTCACTTTGTTCATGTTGACGTAATTGGGCACGAATGCGGGCCAATAGCACACCAATGCGGAATGGTTTTGAGACATAGTCGTTCGCACCAGATTCAAGCCCGAGGATCTGATCACTGTCGCTGTCTTGGGCAGTTAGCATAATAACTGGCGCGCGGGAGCCATTCCGCCTTAGGATTTTGCAAGCTTCCCGGCCATCCATATCAGGCAGGCCCACATCCAATAAGATCAAATCAAAATGGTTGGCTTTAACCTTTTCAAGTCCTTCAGAGGCATTGCAGGCTTGATGTGTTTCAAATTCTTCATGCAAATCCAGTTGTTCTGCAAGGGTTTGGCGAAGATTATCATCATCATCAACCAAAAGAATTTTTTTAACACCTGACATGGCAGTCTCCTTGTTATTTTGCGTCTTCACCCATAAATGGAGAAGACGGTGTTCACAATATCCGTTTCCAACAGATTAAACTTCTTTTACTGCATTCAAGTCCAGATAGCAGTAGCCTCCATCACTTTCACGCAGAAGTGACAGGCCACACTTTCTTGCACACGAAAATGTGATTAAGTTTACACCAGCAATAACTATAGTGCGGTAAAGGAATTAAAACAGTTCTAATAGATCAATTGTTTTCTAATTGGTAATTCATGCCGCAACTGCTAAAACCATATAAAAAACGCGGGTAATCGGTAACTCTTCATGACGAATAAAATGAATATATCTCCACCAAAAAATTTGCTGCGCAACGTTGATCGTGCCTCTGCCGATTTACGCCGTGGCCTTTGCGTTGTGGTTAAAGACGACATAACAGCCCATTTGGTTCTCTCAACCGAGATGGCGTTTGACGCAGAACTAGAACTCGTCACAGCCCTAGCAGGAGCCGAAGCGCATCTGGCGCTCACATCCCATCGAGCCAATGTTTTACACATAAAACCCACGGGCGATCCCTCCATACTACTCAAAATCGAAAGCTGGATGGATGCGGCACTGATGAGGGCCTTGGCAGATGCCACCCATGATCTTGATTTACCGTTTAGAGGGCCCTTCACTCGCATTAAAGGGCATGTGGCTAAAACAGTAGATGCCGCAATCAAACTTGCCAAACTGTCGCGCCTGCTGCCGTCGGTTCTCATCTGTGAAATTGAGTTAGGTCGTGCAGAAATAATTGCAAAAGAAAATGACTTGCTCAGTGTCACTGCAAGCGAAATTTTCAACTACGATGATATTGCTGCGAGCGAGCTACGCCCTGTTGCCTCCGCCAAGGTTCCTTTGCAGGCGACCGAAAATGCGCGTATTCAAGCGTTCCGTCCAATGGATGGCGGGATCGAACATCTCGCAATTCTCATCGGCGATCCAAACCGCCACGATGCAGTCCTGACCAGATTGCATTCTGAATGTTTTACCGGTGATCTGCTCGGATCTCTTAAATGCGACTGCGGCGAACAACTGCGCGGCTCCATAAAGGCCATTTCAGAAGAAGGTGGCGGTGTTCTGCTATATCTTGCCCAGGAAGGCCGCGGCATTGGCCTTATTAACAAGCTCCGCGCCTATAAACTACAAAGTGACGGCTTTGATACTATTGACGCCAATGAACGCCTTGGTTTTGATGCTGACGAACGGGTTTTTCGCCCTGCCGCTGAAATGCTGCGTCATTTAGGCTTTAGTAAAATACGTCTAATGACCAATAATCCTGAAAAAGTTGACGGGTTGGAGCGCTGCGGAATTGATGTAGCCGAACGGGTTACTCATAAGTTCCCATCCAACACTCACAATGAGTTATATTTGGCGACAAAACGGAAAAAAAGCGGGCATTACCTTTAAAAATCATCCAAATATTGATGACCTAATGTTTCCCTGTTGATAGGCAAAATTTTCCGGTTTTCTATAGTCAACTCTCGCTGATTGGCAAAGGTTCGCTGATTTTATTGAGTTTTTCTTGGCACGCTCTTTGCTTTTATAAACGGCAAGGAGAAATACCATGTCAGTTAGCGCAGTATCCAGCAATCAATATGCATACCTTGACCAACAGGTTGAAGGCGGCGGGAATTACACCTATTCCCCAGCGCAATCGACGGGAACCTCCACTGGTGACGCGGCAACTACAGATCCGATTTCTTTCTTTGGTGAGGATGGTTTTGGATTCGACGATTTTATTGACATCATTAATCCGTTCCAACATATCCCCGTAATTTCCAATATATACCGGGAAATCACTGGAGACGAACTTAGTCCAGGTTCACGGCTCATTGGCGGCGGCTTATTTGGCGGCGGGATCGGTCTTGCAGCCTCCGTTATCAACACAGCGGTTGAAGCGGAAACCGGTAATGATATCGGCGGTCATGTCATTGCTATGTTTTCAAGTGATGACGCCCCAGACGGAACCGAGACTATCCAACTGGCAAAAGACAGGGCGCAAACAGCAACACCCGCAGTCCTAACTGAAGCTGTGACGACAAGCCCTCTAACCGCTCAGCAAGCATCCCTTTCTAGCGCTGCGACAGAGCCTGCTAAAACAAACGCTATGCCGCTCGCCATGGGATTACAGTGGAAGGGTAAGGCGCCCGACTTACAGCAAAATATCGAGCAAGCACGAACACTTCACGAAAATAATTTGACGCCAGATCAATTGTCTAAAGTTCTAAATAGCTTCAAGATCGGGGCGCCCGCTACTCCGGCTGCTGCACAAATTTTACCAAAACAAATCAGTGACTTAGGAACTGTGCAAAAAGCAACTTCAAGCTACGAAAAACAAGCGGCGGCTACTCCCGGCACTCAAGTTAGTCACACCGAAAACTACAGCTATCTTGATCAAATGATTTAAGTCGGCGTATTCGTTTTCTTTTTAGAAATGAAGTGTTTGGATAGTTTCAATTGCGTAAACACCATCCCAGCAAGGATCAAAATCAACCCCGAATATGTTTGCACTGACGGTATTTCATTGACGAACACATACCCCCAAATTACCCCAAGTGCTGGATTAAGATAATTATTAAGGGCGACAAATGTGGCCCCCACTCGCATGATCACAAAAAACAACAAAAGCGTTGCAATTGCGGTTGGAAAAATACCTAGAACCACTAAAGCTGCCAATGAAATTGGTGTTGGATCCATAGTCCACGGTTGTTCAACCACCAAGGCCATGGGTACAGAGATCAAACTGGCCGTAATCAACACACCGGCTGCACGGGCCCGTGGCTCCATTTTAGGCATGGATCTGGCCATGAAACTGGCGATCACATAACCACCACCACCGAGAATAATAGCAAACTGACCCTGAACACTATCACCCATACTTAAAATTGCATCTGGTCCGATGAGAATAATAATTCCAGCAAAACCCACGAGAACTCCCAAAGTTCTGTCTGGGGTCAGTTTTTCATCGCTGGTAAAAAAGTGCCCAAGAACAAAACTGATAAGGGGCAATGAACCGATCAGAATAGAGGCAATGGAACTATCTACTGTCAGCTCTGCCCAGCTAATCAAGGAAAATGGAATAACATTTCCAATAAGACCAATGCCGAAAAAGAAGAGCCAACTTCTCCCATCTCTTGGTAAATCGATACCTTTTACTTTCATAAAGATATACAAAATGAGAGCACCGATCAGCAAGCGCCCGGCAGCGACACTTAACGGTGAAATAGTCTCTACGGCGATTTTGATAAACAAAAAACTTGAACTCCACATCAAGGAGAGCGCGAGCAATGCTAGAAAATCGACTGTTTGAGGTTTATTTGACATATGGGGACTTTAACTGAAATGATAGGTTTCGGTAATTCAGGAATACACCAGTTACATGCACATTCAAGTTAAACCTGACACGGGTCACCAAGGCACCCTTCATTTCCTCGGAAATGCATATCCATGCGCCCTTGGAAAATCAGGCGTGACAGCCACAAAACGCGAAGGCGATCATGCATCTCCCATCGGCGTTTTTGATCTACGAGCGGTTTATTACAGGGCCGACAAGCTCGCCAAACCAGCATGTGTCCTACCTTGCCAGGAAATAACAGCACAAGACGGTTGGTGTGATGACCCTCAAACTCTGGAGTATAACCAGAGGATCGTTCTGCCTTTTTCAAAAAGCCATGAAGTTCTTTGGAGAGACGACGATTTGTATGATCTGGTAGTCATATTAGGCCATAACGACAATCCACCGGTTCCCGGCGCGGGAAGCTGTATTTTTATGCATGTTGCAAAAAGCGACTTTGACGGAACCGAAGGCTGCGTTGCCCTAAACAAACCAGATCTTCTCGAGCTTTTATCAAATGTGAGCGCCGACACACAAATCAAGATTCTTCCTTTAAAAACAATCTAAATACAGGTAAAGGTTGAAAATCTAATATCTCACTAGTTGAAGACCGCTTGCGCCGTTTTTTACTGGCGATTTACTTAACACTCAATCACGGTTCTCCCATGACGACGCAAAGTCCCAGTGAACAGAATATGTTCCTAACCACACCGCTTGGCGCATTATTTGCCAAAACGGCACTCCCCATTATTTTCGTCATGCTCACCAATGGTTTGTATACGGTCGTTGATGGCTGGTTCATCGGTCGCTTCGTCGGTCCAGAAGCTTTTTCTGCCGTTACCATGGTTTTCCCACTTTTCATGATGCTAATTGCTCTTGGAACGCTTGTATCTTCTGGGTTTTCCAGTGTTCTGGCTAGGGCGCTCGGGGCTGGAAAATGGGAATTTGGCGAAGAACTTATGGTGAGTGCCGTTTGCCTGTCTGCTGTGGTTTGCGTGATCTTGGTGGCGCTTTTTGCAGTGTATGGCTTTGATGTTGTTGCCCTGATCGCTAATGGCTCAGAACCCCTTGCAGAAATGGGCTACGAGTATCTTTATATCACTTATAATTACTCTGCTCTTTTCTTTATGGCGGCGCTTCTGTCGGACAGCTTGCGCAGCCAGGGGAAAGTCATCTTCATGACTCTCGTAACCTTGCTTGCCAATATCCTCAACATGATCTTCAATTATATATTGATCGTGAAGTTGGATTTTGGTGTTGCTGGGTCTGCATATGGAACCGCAATGGCCCAAACCGGCGCTGTTCTTGCGGTTTTGATCTATCAATATACCAAGCCTGGAGTGCTTCGTTTTCGGTTTAAATCCTTGGGGCATTTATGCCTCAACTGGCGAGAGTTTCTAACTCTTGGTGCGCCTATCAGCCTCACATACATTGGTGTATCCCTAGCAACAGCCAGCACAATTTACCAATTGCAAAATTGGAATTCAGACAATTATGCCGTCAGTGTCGCGGCTTATGGGATTATTACCCGCATTATGACTTTCGGCTACATGCCGCTGCTTGGCATGACGTTGGCGCAACAGTCTATCGTGGGAAATAATTTTGGTGCAAAGAAATGGCAACGGACTTATAGCAGTTTGAAAATAACCACCTGTATTGCCGCCATTTACTGCCTAACACTACAAGCTGCATTTCTACTCGCGCCCGGCCAAATTGCCAGTATTTTTGTAGATAACCCGGAAGTCATTGCAGAAACTGTACGAATTTTGCCAATTACCGCAATGTTGTATTTTTTATTCGGCCCGCTAATGATGTTTCCAAGCTTTTTTCAAGCCATTGGCGACGCTGGACGCGCCTCCCTTTTGGGGTTGACCAAAATCTACCTCATCACCATTCCCATGATACTGATCCTACCCACACTTATGGGAGAGGTGGGAATTTGGTATGCCGGGCCGTTCACCGAGGTCACAGCGCTTATTCTAACCATTGTCATCTTATCGCTGGTTATTCGTAGATATAGCAGTCTTAAAGGCTTCCTGGAAGCGCGCTAAGGGCGCGAGACGGGTTCACACTATCCTCTAGCACCAAACACGCCTGTTCCCACTCGAACGAGGCTTGCACCGAACTGCACGGCGATTTCATAATCGCTGCTCATACCCATGGAGAGCTTACTCAATCCATTGCGCTTTGCTATTTTACCAAGCAAAGCAAAAAATGGGGCTGGCTGTTCCTCTGCGGGCGGTATGCACATTAAACCTTGCACATCGAGGCCATGAACATCCCGGCATTCAGCAATGAACGCGTCCGCATCAGCAATATCGATACCGGCTTTCTGGTCTTCGGCACCGATATTGATTTGAATATAGACAGGTAGGTTCCTACCCGATTTTTTCATTTCATCTGCAAGGGCTCGTGCGATCTTTGGCCGGTCAACAGTTTGAATGACATCAAACAAAGCAACTGCATCCTTGGCCTTATTGCTTTGAAGGGGTCCGATCAAATGAAGTTCGGTACCGTCATACTTTTCTTTGAGTTCAGGCCATTTGCCTTGAGCCTCCTGAACGCGGTTTTCGCCGTACACCCGGTGACCAGCCTCTAGCGCCGCTTCAACACGGTCAATTGGCTGCTGCTTTGACACAGCAATTAACGTCACGGTATCTGGGTCTTCACCCCATTTTTTCGCGCGTTTGGTAATTCGTGCCTGTATCTCTGTCAGGTTGGCTGATACATCACTCATAATGATCTCTTTCACAGGGATTGAAATGGTGCTTTAGCTGATAGCATCCTTTGGCTTCAAAAAAAACCTTTTGAAGTCTCTGTTTTTCAAATGCTATGACTGTGTAATGAAATTCCCAACCGCTTTTTATTTCACTGATGAGACCCGTGGATCAGATCCACTGCAGCAGTCTCACATATTGCCGCAAGATACAGGCATCATATATCGAAACTATAACTTTGCCGGGCGGACCAGCTTGGCTGCGCGCCTATCGAAGAGTTGCCGAAAAAGGCAAATTCCGCTGTTCGTTGCCAAAACACCGGGTCTTGCCGCTGCTATTGGTGCGGCAGGATGCCATCTTCCCGAAAATTTTATCCCTATGATCCCAGCTATTCGCCGTCGCTTCCCGCAACTTTATGTCAGCGCCGCCTGTCATAGCGAGGTCGCGGTTAAAGCCGCCGTTCAAGCAGGTGCAGATCTCATATTTCTATCGTCAATTTTCCCAACGAAAAGCCATCCCGGTGAAAAATACTTGGGCTTATTAACGGGGGCAAGGTTGGCCCGTTCAACGACCCTGCCGGTTTTTGCTCTTGGCGGCATATCACCTCAACGGTTAAATGCAATATCTGCTGCAGGGTTTGCAGGGTTTGGTGCCATTAGCTACTTTGAAAGCTGCCCCCTATTTCGGTAAATAGCCAAATCGCTTCATCTGAACATGATTGAAACGGACTATTTTATCCACCTGTTCGGTTGTCAGTTTTTGCCGCCATTGACCCGTTTTTCCAGATCTAAAAAAAGATGTACTGTGCTGAGACTTTTCAGTAAATCCATCTCTTTTCTCCATTGACTTCAAAGCTTTAAATGAAGATTGGCGAACAGCTTGGATAACGTTCTTTTTGTCAAGTGTCGCACCCAAAAACCGTAAAATATTGGTCAAACTTTGCGCCGGGGCTTCGTGTAAATCTTCGTAGCGGACGGTCCATATGGGAAAGGCAGCATTTGCACTGGACCAGCTTTGAACATTATTGGCCCAAGAGCTAAATATCTGCCGAACCACTGTCTCATTAGGGGCCGTACTGCCATTAGGGCTATTCACAAAATCAACGGCTTTATCCATAGACAAACCAAAATGATCTGCAACAGATACGGCCGTATCAAGCGGGTTTCTAACAATATAGATAGCGCCTTCTGTCACCTTTGGCGTGATCAGGGGGTAACCTTGATAATCCGACAGCAAGTTATGAGTTTTTGTGAAAGTGATAGAAGCGCTTTTAGATGCAATGAAGGCGTGAGCCTTTGGCGTCAGCGCCATAATCTCAGCATCGGTGCAAGCGTCAATGTCCCTTTCAGTAACTGCTCGATATGAACTTTTACTGGATCCGCCATAAGTGGATAAATCCAATGAATTCAAATCACGCTTATGGCTATCGCTTGAAAAATAATTGTTCAATAACATCCGAACCCATGTATTGCCAGATTTCGGGTAGGAAGCGAGCCAGACTATTTTTCCCATGATTATACCTCTACAAGTCCTTCAAGTAGCCGAACTCTTGCATCTTGTCGTGATGAACATCGACAATCTGGCGAACTTGATCAGCTGTTAGGACATCCTTCCACATACCGGCTTTGCCAGTTCGGAAAAATCGTTCAGCTTTATTGGAAGCCTCCAGAAACCCGTCAGCTTTTTCTTGATTTTGTAAAACTTTGAAAGAAGACCGCTTAATGGCTGTTGTAAGTGCTTTTTTGGAAGGCTTAAGACCTAGAAACTTGGCAACCGCAGCAAAGGTGATCGCGGGTTTTGCCAGCATATCTTCGTATCGAACTCTATGAATATAGGTCGGATTGAATTTTTGCCAGCTATTAGTATGTGCTGACCATGATCCATATACTTGCGATAGCTTGTATTCATCTTCAAGGGTATTTGCTTCAGGGTTATTCATAAACTCAATGGCTTCATTCATGGAAAAGTCATAGTGATGCTTCAAGCTGATCACCACATCCAAGGGGTTCCGAATAATATGGATGGCTCCGGCAGTCACTTCTGCTGTTATAAAAGGAGTTTCCCAAGCTTTACCAAGCCAGTTATGAGTTTTTACAAAAACAGATTGAGGGCGCGATTTTGCCATAATTTCTTGCGCTTTTCGTGTGAGCTCCATGATCTGCTCAGAACTTAAACCATCAAGAGGACCACCGGCTGCCTGCTCATACCAAAACTTCTGACTGTCACCGTAGGCAAATTGGGCCAACTCATTGATATGGGTTGATTTCGCATCATTCCGAATAAGGTTTTGCAAAAATGCCCGCATCCATGTGTTGCCCGATTTGGGATAGGATGCCAACCAGATAATACCGCCCATTTACTCAATTCCCCGCGCCACAACTACCCAAACCTTACAAGAAGTACTTTACCCTCTCAAGACTTCAAGCGAAATTGCACAAAAAAAGGGGCGGGCCAAAGCCCACCCCTTCCCGATTAGATCGGTCTCTTCTTCAAATTAGAAGGAGAGTGAAGTACCTACGAAGAAGATTGTTGCATCTTCGCCTTCAGAACCAGTCGCGTCTCCGTCACCTTCCCAGTACTGAACACCACCGAAAGCAGTCACGCCAGGGCCGAGAATATATTGGCCGCCGATTACGAATGCATTCAAGTCACCGTCTGCAGCACCGTCAAGCTCAACACCAGCATACTGGATGCCAACTTTCCAAGGACCTTGGCCGTAGTTTACGCCAATGTTGTAATCGTGACGTTCACGATCTTCAGTTCCACTGTCGTTGTCTGTGTATTTGTACGCAGCACCGATATTGAAACCAGCAACACCAAGACCAAGACCAATTGCGAATTCATCAGTGTCTTCGTTGATGTCTGTCGCAGTTGTAGTTGCAGTTGTAGTTGTAGTACCGATAGTTACTGCACCAGTAAGTGTACCTGTGTGAACAGCACCAGTAAGTGAACCATTAACATATGTGTTCA
>Ga0209826_1000149_pt1 | contig 47910 bp, 46 predicted proteins | sample GOMGulsemesocosm_5_FD_184637 | JGI IMG/M metagenome (GOLD analysis project Ga0209826, IMG submission 184637) | Methane-oxidizing microbial communities from mesocosms in the Gulf of Mexico - GOM15C Gulf of Mexico (SPAdes) (version 2) | ecosystem: Environmental > Aquatic > Marine > Cold seeps...
TCTTTATACTAACGGTGCTTTCGCCAAAAAGATTGCTGATCAGTTCGAAGGTGATTTTAAACTTAAATTCCATTTAGCTCCGCCTATCTTGGCCAAAAAGGATGCGGAAACGGGTCATCTGAAAAAACGGGAATTTGGCGCATGGGCAATGACAGGCTTTAAAATTCTGTCAAAATTCAGGTTCTTGCGCGGAACTAGCCTTGATCCTTTTGGTAAAACCGATGAGCGAAAGGCTGAAGTCTTGCTGATTGAAGAGTATGAGCAAACGATTATTGAGATCGCGAACTCATTGACAACAGAAAACATTTCCCTTGCTATCGAGATCGCTGAAATCCCGGAAAATATTCGGGGATTTGGCCATGTGAAAGAACGACACTTAGTGGCATCTAAGGCGGAGCGTGAAAATTTACTCAGTAGGTATAAAAGCGGTGATGTCGCGCCGCTGGCAGCAGAATAAGGGAGCTGGTACCAAAATAATATTCAGATAATAATTGGTCTAAAAATAAGAAAAGGAATGTTATGTCTAACGAATTAATTGAGACGATCGAAAATGGAATTGCAACGCTTACAATGAACCGGCCTGAAGCTCGGAACGCATTGACGCGTGATATGATGTCTGGGCTTCTTGAAGCTTTGCCACGTCTTGCTGCAGACCGAACTGTTCGTGCTGTAGTCATTACAGGTGCGGGCGGTGCCTTTTGTGCTGGCGGCGATGTGAAATCTTTTGCTGATAAAGCGGGAGACGGAGAGCAAGGCGGCTACGATTTTAATACAAAGGTTGATGATCTTCGTTCCCGAATGGAAGTGAGCCGGTATTTGTATGAGATGCCAAAACCAACCCTTGCTGTTATTCCTGGCCCAGCTGCAGGTGCAGGACTATCAATTGCCCTTGCCTGTGATATGCGGGTTGCTCTGGATACTGCCAAAATTACGACAGCGTTTTCTAAAGTTGGTCTTTCCGGCGATTTCGGGGGATCCTATTTTCTAACACACCTTGTCGGGGCAGCAAAAGCTCGGGAATTGTATTTTACCGGGGATGTTATAACAGGCGCAAAAGCACTTGAACTTGGTATTGTCACTAAAGCTGCATCGGCAGAAGAGCTTGGAGATGTTGCCGCAGCTATGGCCGAACAACTTGCTAGTTTACCAACGGTTGCCGTTGGTTTTATGAAGAAAAACCTTAACCGTGCAGCAAGTTCGGATCTTAGTGGTGCATTAGATTCTGAGGCGGTCCATATGATCAGTACTTTCGATACGGATGATCATAAAGGGGCTGCAAAGGCTTTCGTTGAAAAACGAGCACCGGTCTTCAAAGGGCGTTAATTCGTAATGTATTCCTATTCTGTGAAATGATAATTTTTGCAGAATAGGAGTTATATTTTTAAATATAATCCGAACTTGATCGCTTCCTTCATTTTCATCGGCGGGTTTGTTTTCCAAGTAGCCCCGGTTAATGTCATCTTATTTTGATAATTTACTGCAGTCTGATTGCCAATTTGAGAAAAATCGGGACAAAAAATCCAACTAATGTTCAGTCGTAAATTACGACTGAAATTACTGCATATATTGTATCTAAAAAATAGTGATTGAGAATTGGCGCGATCAATGTATTTACAGTATCATCTTCAGCTAATTGAAGGGAGGGAACTGCTAATATTGCATAACCTTTCCTGAATATTTGCATTTTTTTATGAAGCCTCGCTACCACAAATAGTTCTTATGTTAGGCATTAGAGTTTAAGTGTTCTGGGAGGTTATTTAATTGAGATACGTCTTGATGTTTTTAAACTATTAAGTTATAAACATCTAATATATTAATTTTTCAGTAACTATAAATTCCAGTGATCGGAATTTATACAACGTTATCAGATATACCTGTTGAAACATGGACTGGTATGTGCGTTTTTCTAAGTAGAATTGTTAGTTTCTCTCTACAAATTCCGTTAACTCGTTGATGTTTTGGAGGAGGATTATGAAAAAACTATCAGTTACTTGTTTTGCGTTTGTGTTTGTGTTTCTCGGGTTTATTCCTTTGCAAATTTCACAGGCGGCATCTTTCTCTTGTTCACAAGGCGCAGCCAATCCTGAACTAGGTCAATGTTATAATGCCTTGGAAATAGAAGGTGATCCTTCTGGTGATTTTAGAGATGGCGCCATGTGGCAGTCTGATTTTCTTCCTTTATGGAACGGGTTATTGGTTAATGGGGGCGCTGATGGTTTTTCTGCTTCCCAATTCGCTGTTGCAAATGATGCCGTCGGTGCGAATAATGCCGCAAATGTAGAAAACGTTCTGGAAGGCGCTGATTGGTTTGGCGGGGACTTGATCCTTGTCGGACAAGAAGATGATATCGATGGTGCTAATCCTTATTCATCAGATATTGATGCTAATCTATATTTCTTACATTTCGGTGGTGGATATATGGCTTTCTTATTCGATTCTGTCCAATCGGGCATCTCAATAGAAGGAACACCCCGCGGTTTGAGTAATCTCCGGGCATTTAATGTTTCTGTTGTTCCTCTTCCTGCTGCACTACCTCTGTATGGGGCTGGGATCGCTTTATTGGGTTTCATAGGATGGCGGAAAAGGCATAAGGGTAATTATAAAGGCTAAAGTTTTTTCGAGGTGTCTTTTTTAAACGCTCTGATCTTTATGATACAGAGCGTTTTTTTTGTGCTGATAATACGATTATTTGTGAAGAGGCACTTATGTTGATTCTCTGATTTTCCGTGTATGTCACACTCTATTTATGAAAACTCCGAAAATTACCAAAAAAATTAGAATTCTTTTAGATGTTGTTTTTAATACTATTTTTTAAAGTTTATTTGTTGCGTCTAATATTGTTAAAGTAGTATATATCTATTACGAGAAATACTTCTTATGATTTTGTGTGTTGTTGAGATATAAATCTCAAAATCTATTCTTTAGGGGGGCGGCAATGAACTCGTTCAGCAAATTACTATGTTTTGGTTTGTTTTTTACAGTTGGATCACTTGTCTCAAACGTGGCTTTAAGTAAAACACTTACACCAATCTCAAGTGATTGTCAGTTTGGCGCTAGCTCGGCCGCAGGTGCCGATCTTACAACCTCAACAGCCTGCCAAGGCTTTAGTGGTAATGATTCTAATAGTATTAATTTTGGCGACGACATTTTTGGTATAACAGATTGGACATTGTCCGATAAATCTGATGGATCAGCTGTTGGACCCATTGCTTTTTCTATAGGTGACTACGCAGGAACATCCGGTAAATGGAGTGTTGATAGCTTCGCAGGATATAGCGATGTCTTTATTACCTTGAAGGCGGGCAGTAATTTCGTGGCCTTCCTAATTGATACATCGTTGACTGCTGGTGCATGGACGACAGCGATTGATATTTTATCCAATAAAGATGGTACAGCTCACGGTATTTCTCATCTTTCTATTTATTATTCACCTTCTTCATTGAGCGTGGTTCCCCTTCCTGCAGCATTGCCGTTATATGGTGCCGGAATTGTGGTTCTTGGCTTCCTTGGATGGCGGAAAAGAGCGAGCAACAAGCAAGCTTGATTTCCTAGCTTTATGGAATTGAAATTTTACGCTCCAGATTCTTAAATCTGGGGCGTTTTTTTATGATCAAGGGTAAGACAAAAATTGACCCCGGATCGAATTGTATTTACGACAGTTAGATCATTTGTTCCTAACTGTCGTTGATTGAGTGCTGTCAAAATGTCGGATATAGCGAGTCTTATACTTCCACTCTTTGGTTTGATTTTTCTTGGATATTTGGCTGCGCGTATTACAAAACAGCCGGCTGAAGCAATGGGCTGGCTTAATACCTTTATTATCTATGCAGCATTACCTGCCTTATTCTTTAAGCTTCTATCGAAAACCCCTGTTGAAAAACTGGCAAGCTGGGACTTTGTTACAGCGAATTTATCTGTCACGTTTACAATTTTTCTGATTGTGTATTTTATCAGCAAAATAATACTGCGCGCACGTATGCCCGAAGCAACGATACAGGGTTTAGCCGCGGCCTACGGCAATATCGGGTATATGGGACCAGCCCTTGCCATTTTGACTTTTGGGGAGCAAGCGGCAGTCCCTGTTGCTCTGATTTTTTGCTTTGAAAATGTTATGCATTTTACCATTGCGCCGACAATGATGGCGCTGTCAGGAGATGAAAAAAGAGGCGCAGGGGCACTTCTTCTTGATATTGCAAAAAAGGTATTTCTGCACCCCTTTATCATTGCAACGATTATTGGCGTCGCCGCTGCTATTTTTGATATTCAACCACCGAAGGCTGTGGCCGGATTGATCGACTATCTTGCGCAAGCAGCGGCCCCATGCGCCTTGTTTGCTATGGGCGTTAGTTTGGCACTGCGCCCGTTAAAGCGTGTGCCAATAGAGCTGGTTTATATTGTTCCAGCAAATTTGGTTATTCATCCCGCTCTAATGTACGTGACCTTAAGTTGGGTTGGTGATTTTGACCCAATTTGGACTTATACGGCTGTCTTGCTTGCGGCCCTGCCAACTGCAACAAATGTATTTGTAATAGCGCAACAATATGGCATTTGGATTGAGCGGGCCTCTGCCAGTATTTTAGTGAATACTGTCCTGTCGGTCCTTACACTTGCTGCGCTTTTGTTCAGCATTACGTCAGGTATATTGCCCGCGGACTTATTTGTGAGCAAATAGCGTGGGGTATATTAAAATATTAGAAATTATTAATATAAATTAAACCCCACTATGCGTATCCTGCTCGCATGGCGTTGCAAAACAACATACTCAAGAAAGCACTGGCTTCAATGGTTCATTGTAAGTTGTGTAAAAAAATCACCGTCATTGTGTTTTTCGCAATACTTATTGTTGAAGCTGTCATTCTTCTCTTTTCCGTAAAAAACTATAAACAAGATCAACTAATTGAAATAGAACGGGAAGCATTGGTCGTTATGCGATCAATTGTGCGAACTGTTCAATTTGAAAAATATCTCCCGAATAAATTCCCTGAAATTGGGGCTCTTTTGAGCGGAAATACAGTTTTGATAGGGGCAAGGGTTTTTAATAATCAAGGCGGCGTGTTTGCATCTTTTGGGGAGATCCCCGAGTTGCCTTATTTGAGGTCGAATAAAACAAAAACGAACTCTCGTTTAATCGTTAAAGATGGTACTCGAATGGACGTCATGTGGGCTCCCTCTCGTCTTACATCGAATTATTACATGTCAGCACGAATTGACATTAGTGGTATCTCATCCCAAGTGGTTGAATTTATATGGGATATCGCGGGATTAGTCCTGATCATTTCTCTGTTCGTAACAATTGTCACTATGTACACCTTGAACAAAGTTCTTTTGTCCCGCGTAACTTTTCTGAGGGACAGGCTTCAGCAAGCTTCGGAAGATCCAAATAATCCGGTCAATTATGTAATGAAAGTTACCTCCGAAGATGAGTGGGGCGATGTCGTCACTGCTTATAATCGAATGTTACAGTTATCAAGCCTGAATTTGCTGAAAAACAAGCAACAAGAAGCTGAATTATTGCAACATCGGGATAGGCTTGAAGAATTAGTTCACCAGCGTACTGCGAGCGTAAAAATTGCCCTTGAACGTGCAGAGGCTGCCAGTAAAGCAAAATCGTCCTTTTTGGCAAATATGAGTCATGAATTTCGGACCCCGCTAAACGCTATGATCGGGTTTTCGGATTTACAAAAACAAGAAGCTTTTGGCCCCTTAGGGCATGCAAATTATAGTGACTATGCCGAAGAAATACACTCTTCGGCCAATGGTTTGCTTAAGATGATCAATAATTTACTTGATATCACTAATTTGGAAAGTGGGGATCTCGAGCTACAGGAGAATTTATTCGATGTCGGAAAGATGGCCGAAATCTGCCTCAAGAAGAGTGAGATCTATGCTTCCGAATTATCTATTAATTTATCGCTGGAGCAACCTTCTCAGCCTTCGTTTATTTATGGTGATGAAAGGCGAATACGCCAAGTTTTGATGAGTTTACTCTCAAATGCGATAAAATTTTCCTTGCGTGAAGGGAATGTTACTCTTCGCTTGCAAGGTATGAAGGATCGAAGCTTCTGCCTAGAAGTTATCGATAACGGCATTGGGATTCTAGAAGCGGATTTGAAGGCCGTTCTTGAGCACTTTGGAAAAGCAGAAACGACATATTCCAAAAATCATGAAGGTGTTGGTTTGGGGCTTACATTAGCAAAACTTCTTTTGGAACTGCATGGGGCAAGTATTACGCTCGACAGTGAAATTGAACGAGGTACGACAGTAACTATAATATTCCCACCCTCTCGATACGAAAAAGGTACACCACAGTCGACTGAAATTGGCCAGAATGAAGAAGGCCTGAAATATCAGCTGCGATGACACATTTGACGCTGGTTAAGTCTGAAAAAGTGCGTGTTTCCGAAGAGAATTTCTCTACAATGATTGCGTAAGCCTTCGCTTTTAGATACAACACATGCATCAAAATCAATTCGATTTCTGGAGCGAAAAAGAAACATGGCTTCTTATCAATATATCTATGTCATGAACGGGCTTTCCAAAACCTATCCCGGTGGTAAGCAAGTTCTAAAAGACATTCGACTTAGCTTTTTCCCTGGTGCGAAAATCGGTGTGCTTGGCCTCAACGGTTCTGGTAAATCGACGTTGCTTAAAATTATGGCAGGTATTGAAAGCGAATTTACGGGAGAGGCCTGGGCCGCTGACGGCATTAAGGTTGGTTATTTAGCGCAAGAACCAGAACTTGATCCTGCAAAAGATGTCCTTGCAAATGTCATGGATGGTGTTGGAGAAAAGAAAGCGCTTCTTGATAAATTCAATGAAATTTCTGGTCGTTTCGCAGAAGAACTCACAGATGATGAAATGAATGACCTGATTGCTGAGCAAGGTGATTTACAAGAGGCCATTGATGCGCAAGACCTTTGGGACCTTGATCGGCAAGTTGACATTGCCATGGACGCGTTACGTTGCCCCGCTGGAGAGGCTGATGTAACGAAACTCTCTGGTGGTGAGCGGAGACGGGTTGCTCTTTGTCGGTTGTTACTTTCTCAACCAGATATACTTCTTCTTGATGAACCAACAAACCATCTTGATGCAGAAAGTGTCGCATGGCTGGAACGATTCCTACATGATTATGCGGGAACAGTTGTTGCCGTTACCCATGATCGCTACTTCCTTGATAATGTCGCCGGTTGGATTTTGGAGTTGGATCGCGGCCAAGGTATTCCTTGGGAAGGGAACTATTCTAGCTGGTTGGACCAAAAAGAAAAGCGTCTGGCCCATGAAGGCAAAGCAGAAGATGCACGCCGGCGCACACTGAAAGAAGAGCTGGACTGGGTTCGTCAGGGGGCCAAAGGGCGCCAGACTAAATCTAAAGCTCGGATCAGTGCTTATGAAGACCTGTTGAGCCAAGAAGCTGAGAAACGCGCCGATAATATGCAGATCTCTATCCCCGCAGGGCCACGTCTTGGCGATTTGGTTGTCGAAGCGGATAATGTCTCTAAAGGTTTCGGCGAGACACTCTTGATTGATGATTTGTCCTTCAAGTTGCCCCCAGGGGCAATTGTTGGTGTTATCGGCCCCAACGGCGCAGGTAAGACCACTTTATTTAAATTGCTAACAGGGAGTGAGAAACCTGATAGTGGTGAATTTAAAGTGGGGCCAACTGTAAAACTGGGTTATGTCGATCAGGATCGCGATAGTTTGGATCCAAATAAAAATGTCTGGGAAGAAATTTCTGAAGGCAATGAAATTATTTATTTGGGCAAACGCGAAATTAACAGTCGGGCCTATGTATCTGGATTTAATTTCAAAGGATCCGATCAGCAGAAAAAAGTGGGGCAGCTTTCGGGTGGTGAACGAAATCGTGTGAATTTAGCTAAGATGTTGAAATCCGGATCGAACTTCCTTCTTCTCGATGAACCGACAAATGATCTTGATGTTGATACATTGAGGGCGTTGGAAGAGGCACTTCTGCAATTTGCTGGTTGTGCCGTGGTTATCAGCCATGATCGCTGGTTCCTAGATCGCATCGCGACACATATTCTCTCCTATGAAGGAGATAGTCATGTGGAGTGGTTCGAAGGAAACTTTGCCGCCTATGAAGAAGATAAGAAACGCAGACTTGGTGCCGCATCGGTTGAGCCGCATCGGATTAAATATAAGCCAATCAGTCGCTAATTGAATTAGTCTCTAATTGAATTAGTCGCTAATTGAATTAGTCGCTAATTGAATTAGTCGCTAATTGAAATTGGTTATGGCATAAAGATAGCTCGCGTGAAGGCGGGCTATTTTTTTATCAATAGCTTGCGGCTTATATTCTTTATAGCTGAATAAACGCAGAATATTTGTACCGTGTATTTTCCAGTAATTCTATCACTCTTTGGGGGGGATTATGATAGGTGAGTATGAAGATTATGATGCGCTGGGTCTTGCTGAGTTAGTCAAAAAAAAAGAAGTATCGGCACTCGAGCTCTTAGACACTGCAATTGAGAGATCCGAGAAATATAATCCTGAGTTAAATGCTGTTGTTCATACAATGTATGACGAAGCGCGCGAGACTGCGTCGGAAGAGATAAATCTTGAAGCCCCATTTGCAGGTGTTCCTTTTCTTGTAAAAGACCTTATTGCGGACGTTGCAGGGGAACCAACGACAAGCAGTTGCAAAATCCTTGCAGGCATTGTTGAAGATACTGATTCAGAACTCGTTAGTCGTTTTAAGAAATCCGGTCTCGTTCTCTTCGGTAAAACCAATACTCCGGAATTTGGCATCATGGGTATTACGGAGTCAAAATTTCGAGGAGCCGCTTATAACCCATGGGATCTAACGAAAAGCACTGGCGGGTCTAGTGGCGGGTCTGGGGCTGCCGTGGCTGCACGGATTGTCCCGATGGCCCATGGAGGTGATGGGGGAGGTTCTATCCGTATTCCTTCTTCTCATTGTGGTCTTGTTGGTTTGTTGCCAAGTCGCGGTAGAAACCCTATGGGACCGAAAATTGGTGAAGGGTGGGGCGGATTGGCCAGAGAACACGTGCTTACTCGTACGGTCAGAGATAGTGCGGCAATGCTTGATTGCCTCGCGGGTGAGGATGCTGGACCTCCCTATACCGCGCCGAATAACAAAAAGTCGTCGTTTTTAGAGGCATGTGAGAAATCGGATAAACCTTTAACAATAGCCTTTACGAGAGAGGCATTATACGCGTCCTCCATTCATTCAGATAATGTTGAGGCCGTGGATGATGCTGTCGCCCTATTGCAGGGGCTTGGGCATACCGTTGTCGAAGATAAACCGGTATTCGACCGTCACGCTTATTCCAAATCCTACCTACAGATTGTTTGTGGGTGGATCGCCTGGGAGATTGAGCAGACAGCCGTGAAAGCGGGGAAAGAAATTAAATTTGAGGACTATGAACTGACAAGTTGGATTATGGGATTGGTTGGGCAAAAAAGTAGTGCCCTGGATCTAACAAATGCCATTCACGCATGTCATCAGGCGGCGCGGATGATGGGGGCATTCCATAAGAAGTATGATCTGTTTTTAAGTGCTACGACGGCGCAACCGCCGGCGACAATTGGAACCTTATACCCTCATGGATCAGATGCCTTTGCAATGCAGGTTTTGCGCCGAATTCCCTTTAAGGGGCTATTAAGTAAGGCGCTGGATTCTCTAGCTGAAGATGCACTATCCGCAACGCCCAATACGCAGCTGTTTAATCAAACGGGTCAGCCGGCAATTTCTTTGCCCCTTAACAGGAATAAAGAAGGATTGCCCATCGGAGTTCAGTTCGCTGCAGAATATGGTAACGAATGCACCTTATACAGGATAGCTGCGGAGTTGGAGCGGGCTCAGCCCTGGATCAATTTGAAACCAAGCTTAATATCTAAAACATCAGACTAAATCGGAATATCTAATGATCGAAATTGAAGAAACCGAATTGCCGGAAGTCAAAATCATCAAACCGAAAAAATACGGAGATGAGCGAGGTTTTTTCTCTGAAACCTGGAATTTAAAAAGTTTCAAAGAGGCTGGAATTGCCACTGATTTTATTCAGGATAACCACGCCTTCAGCAGTGAAAAGGGGACTATTCGTGGGTTGCATTACCAAATGTCACCTAAAACTCAGGGGAAATTGGTTCGGGTTATTCGGGGGCGGGTTCTGGATGTTGCCGTTGATATACGGCGAGGCTCCCCAAATTTTGGGAAACATGTAGCCGTAGAACTCTCAGCGGAAAATTGGTTTCAATTATGGGTTCCTCGAGGGTTTGCCCATGGCTATTGTACACTGACGTCAGATGTGGAATTTCTATATAAAGTTGATAATGATTATAGCCCTGAAAACGAGCAGGGTATTATCTGGAACGATCCGGATCTCAAAATAAACTGGGGTCTGGATGCAGAATATGCTCATATTTCCGAAAAAGATTTGATCTTACCAACTTTGGCCCAGCAGAAAAATTTATTCGAATATGGAGAGGTTTAATGACGGTTTTTGTCACAGGAGCCGCCGGTTTCATTGGTTCTGCTTTGGTTCGAGATCTCGTCTTGGTGGATGGCGAAGAAGTTGTCAGTATTGACAAGCTCACTTATGCTGGGAGTGAGGAAAATCTTGCTGAAATCAGCTCAAGTAATCAACACCATTTTGAAAAAGTGGACATTTGTGATGCTAAACAAATCTCGACCCTTTTTGAAAAATACAGGCCAACAGCGGTTTATCATTTAGCAGCAGAAAGCCATGTGGATCGGTCAATCGATGGCCCGGCTGACTTTGTTCAGACAAATCTAGTAGGCACTTTTACAATGTTGCAGGCCTCGCTGGAATATTGGAGAGAGCTTGGAAAGTCTGAGCAAGATGCTTTTCGTTTTTTGCATGTCTCTACTGACGAAGTTTATGGAGAGTTAGGCGCAGAAGGGTATTTTTCTGAAACCAGCTCTTATGAGCCCAGTTCTCCTTATTCTGCGAGTAAGGCTGGGTCTGATCATTTGGCTAGAGCTTGGCAAAGAACCTATGGCCTCCCAGTTCTTGTGACCAATTGTTCCAATAATTACGGACCCTATCAATTTCCAGAAAAACTTTTGCCAGTGATTATCTTAAACGCACTGGAAGGCCGTCCGCTGCCTATTTATGGCAAAGGTGAAAACATACGTGATTGGCTTTACGTCCATGATCATACCGCGGCTCTGCGTCTTGTGGTTGGCAAAGGGAGAGTTGGGGAAACTTATATGATTGGAGGGAGAGCTGAAGAGACAAATATCAATATCGTCCATGCGATTTGTAAAATTTTGGATGAAACCTATCCAGATAAAGCGCCTCATTCCGAATTAATTGAATTTGTGAAAGATCGGCCGGGGCATGATGCACGTTATGCTGTTGATTGTTCCAAAATCGAAAAAGAGCTTGGTTGGAGCCAAACACTAAACCTTGAACAGGGGCTTAAGAAAACAGTGGATTGGTATTTACGAAATCTCAATTGGGTTGGTGCCGTTGGAGAAGGGGCTGAGAAAGCCCGTCGTGGCTTGGGAGAAAATGAAAGTTGAATATACTGGTAACTGCGAAAAATGGACAAGTCGGGGAAGCTTTACAAAAAGCTGCAACGCGTTTTGGCGTGAATGTTATTGCATTGTCTCGTGCGCAACTGGACATTACGGATGCTGGTGCAATTCGCTATGCAATAGAACAGTATAAGCCCGATGTTCTGATTAATGCCGCTGCCTATACGGCCGTTGATCGCGCTGAAGAGGAAAGTGAAGTTGCATTTCAGATCAACTGTGATGGTTCTGAAAAATTAGCTAAAGAATGCGCTAAAAAATCTATTCCACTTCTCCATATATCGACTGATTTTGTTTTTGATGGTGAAAAAGATACACCTTACACAGAAGACGATATTTGTAATCCGTTAAGCGTATATGGGCAAAGCAAACGAGACGGAGAGATTAAGGTGCAGTCCGCTTGCTCTAAGCACATTATTTTAAGAACGTCGTGGGTTTTTGGCGGTAAGCAAAATTTTGTTGTGACTATGCGCCGCCTTGCGAAAGAGCGAGATAGTTTAAATGTTGTGAGCGATCAGCATGGTGGACCAACTTCTGCTTCAGATATTGCTGAATGTTTATTGTTAATTGCAAAGGAAGTCGTGAAGCCGGATTTCGATGAATGGGGGGGGTATAACTATTCGGGACAGCCATCGGTTAGCTGGTATGAATTTGCCTGTAAGATTTTGGAAAATGAAGATGTTTCCATTAACCCGATCCCAACGTCATCTTATCCGACGCCAGCGAAGAGACCTGCAAACTCTGTTTTAAATTGCCAGAAAATTTTGTCTGTTTTTGGGATTGAGCAGCCAGACTGGACTAAGAAATTAAATTAGGCCCAAAAAATAGGAAAAAAAATGGCTAAAAGTGAATTTGATTTTCTTCATGATATTCGTGTGAGATATTCAGAAATTGATGGACAAGGTATTGTATTTAACGCCCATTACCTTACCTATTTTGATATAGCAATTACAGAGTTTTTCAGAAATCTTGGCTTTGATTACAAGGAATATGTTGAGCGTACAGACATGGATTTTCACCTCGTGAAATCTTTAGTGAACTACGAAAAACCCATTCCATTCGATATGGAAATGCAAGTTGGCTGCCGCGTTGAAAAAATGGGAAATACTTCTCTTACTTTCCGTTTGGAGATATTCGAAAAAGGCAAAGATGATCGGTTTTGCAACGGAGAAATCGTCTGGGTCCATACAGATCAAAAGTCTCACGGAACGATTAGAATAAGCGATGAAATTCGGGGTATTCTTAGCTAGATTTTTCCTATGAAGTTTGGAAAGGAGACCCATTTTAACGGGCCTCCAATTATATGATGAGGAAGCTTATGCGGCTTTATCTTCCAATAAGCTGGATTTCTCGATTTTAATTGTCCGTGGTTTCAGCGCCTCAGGAATTTCACGGTGCAAATCTACTTTTAAAAGGCCGTTATTCATGCTGGCACCCGTTACTTTAATCGTATCTGCGAGCTCGAAATTTTGCGAAAATGCGCGACCGGCAATACCACGATGGAGATATTCAACGCCCTCATCGTCTTCTGCAGATTTACCTGTTATACTAAGAGCGTTTTCTTTTACTGTTATGTCAATGTCATCTTCTGTGAAGCCAGAGAGGGCCATTGTAATTTGGTAGTTGTCCAAATCATTTTTGATGATGTTATAGGGGGGGAATTTATCTGAACGTGAGGCTTGCTCCAAGCCTTGGAATAAATGTTCAATACGATCGTAACCAATTGTAGAACGCATCAGGGGGGCAAAATCAAAACTACGCATTTTCATATTCTCCTATTGAGCAATATTAGCGATGTTCCCCAGAGACTGGCGGAACAGGAATTATCAAACCCGTTATCGGCGTTTGATGATTTGTATGTATGGCTAATCGGCACGCTTTCAAGAGGAACAGGAAATATTAACGTTTCACAGCTAATATCAGGATGTGTAAATGAAAGAAGGAAAAATGAGCATCGGACAAAGTGATCAATTTCCCGGAGCTTCAGGTACAATATTTTTTTCGCGCACCTATGATGAGGCTTTACGTCTTGTTATGGAAGCGAGGGAATATCTCTTAGGTCCTGGACGCATGGCTGTCCGTGATCTGACCAGTGACGGGGGATTTTCCTATGCGACGGAATCCCTTCGTTTGACGACCAGATTGACTGAAAGTATGTCGTGGCTCATGTTTCAGCGAGCAATGCTGGAGGGAGAGATGACTTCAGAAGAAGGGCAAGCTGAAGAGTGCCATTTGAAATATCAGGATACCTGCCTACCAGAAGAGACAAACTCCGATTTGTCGACACTACCGCCGGGCCTCGTTTCACTTTTAGATCGCAGCGAATCTCTTTATAGGAGAATTGTCCGTCTGGATAATCAGTCGATCGCCGCGTTCATGAAGGCTACTGAAAACGAGTTTTGAGCTCTGTAAAAAAACAAAAAAAGGCGCTCCAATAAAGAGCGCCAAATTTTTTAGAGCACCGACGTTTATTTTAAGCCGAAGCCAGAAAAACGCTTGTTGAACTTTGCAACACGACCATCTTCACGAAGACGCTGAGAGCCACCAGTCCATGCTGGATGTGATTTTACATCGATTTCAAGCTTGAGAACATCGTCCTCTTTGCCGTAAGTCGAGCGAGTTTGAAAAGTCGTACCATCTGTCATTTGAACAGTGATATTGTGGTAATCTGGGTGCGTATCTGTTTTCATATTGCCTCTACCCTCTCGGGGATGCTGTTAATCACTAAGCGGGCCTTATATTAAAGCTTAAGCCCTCTGGCAAGTAAAGAAGTGAAAATATGTAAATATTCTTGCAAAATCCGGCTGGCGGTATAAACCCAACTTCATGAAAAGCAAGTGTAGAAAGTGGCAAAGTGACAGATACTGGCAATTACAGCGAAAATACTGGGGAAATAAAGACGCCTTCAAAAAAGGTAGTCTCTCGCTTGTGGGATTTACGTCGATTCGTAATTCCTTATCGAGGACGTTTCGCCGGTGCGCTGCTTGCTTTGATCTTTGCGTCAGCAAGTATGCTTCTTATTGGCCAAGCAATTCGGCTTTTGTTGGATAATGGGTTTTCGGCAGGATCAGAAAATCTTGATCAGTATTTTATTGGATTGATGGCCGTGGTCGCAGCTCTAGCCGTTGCTTCTTTCTCCAGATATTATCTTGTTTCCTGGATTGGGGAGAGAGTGATCTCAGATATCAGGAAAGCCGTTTTTGAAAACATTCTGACCTTAAGTCCTGGTTTTTTTGAGAAAACGAGGACGGGGGAGGTTTTGTCGCGTTTAACGACGGATACGACTTTAATTCAAACCGTTATTGGCTCGTCCATATCTGTTGCTCTTCGGAATGTCCTTTCCTTTGTTGGCGGCTTGGCTTTGCTTATTTATACAAGTCCGAAACTCTCTGGAATGGTTTTGCTCGTTGTGCCCTGTATTGTTATTCCGATTATTGTTTTTGGTCGTCAGGTTCGGAAACTCAGTAAGGTTAACCAGGACAGTATTGCAAATGTCAGTGCGCTTGCCGATGAAACTTTACGGTCAATTCAAACGTCACAAGCCTATACCCATGAAAAATATGACCAAATTGGATTTGGCGCAGAAGTTGAAAACAGTTTTCAAATTGCTATAAAGCGGATCAGGGCTAGAGCATGGCTAACGGCATTAGTCATTCTTTTAATCTTTGGTGCGATTGATTTGGTTCTGTGGATCGGTGCAAAAGATGTGGTCGCAAATGTAATGTCTCCGGGAACGCTGGCATCCTTTGTTTTCTATGCGATCTTGGTCGCGGGTGCGTTGGGATCTCTCAGTGAAGTGTGGGGAGAATTACAACGGGCCGCGGGGGCCTCTGAGAGGCTTCTTGAGCTGCTTGTTGAGGTTCCTGATATAGCCAACCCAGAAAACCCCATAGCAATGCCTGAGCACGCTATGGCGGGTGTTGTGTTTTCCAATGTTAATTTTCACTACCCCTCTAGAAAGGACATGCGCGCTCTACATAATTTTTCTCTTGATATTGCGCCGGGAGAGACTGTTGCCATCGTAGGGCCAAGTGGAGCCGGAAAAACGACTGTATTTCAGTTGTTACTTCGTTTCTATGACCCTCAATCAGGGACGATTTCAATTAATGGAACAAACATCGCTTCGACTCATTTGAAGAGTGTTCGCTCGCTTATGGGGCTTGTGCCGCAAGAGCCAATAATTTTTGCAGATACTGCAATGAATAATATTCGTTATGGCAGACCCGATGCGAGCGAGGAGGAAGTCTTCGCCGCCGCTAAAGCCGCTGCAGCCTACGATTTCATTAAAGCGATGCCTGATGGGTTCAATAGTGAATTTGGAGAAAGAGGCGTCAAGATTTCTGGTGGGCAAAAACAGCGCATTGCTATTGCACGCGCAATCTTGCGGGATCCCGCTATTCTGTTGCTGGATGAAGCAACCTCTGCCTTGGATGCAGAAAGCGAGCATTTGGTTCAAACTGCAATTGAAAACCTTATGGCGGATAGAACAACCCTTGTTATCGCCCATCGGTTGGCAACTGTTTTAAATGCAAATAGAATTATTGTGGTGGAAGAGGGGAAAGTCGTCGCCCAAGGGACCCACGCTCAATTAATGAAAGAAGGCGGGTTATACGCGAAGCTGGCAAAACTGCAGTTTGACGTGGGACGTGAAGCCTTAACGGTTTAGTGGCAAAGCCTTTGATCGGCACAGTTGGCAACGAGCCACTATACAGATAGCTAGTTCAATCCCGTCTCAAGGTATCGTATGTCTTCGACGGTTAGTAACGTCGCTATCTTTTTCTTGTAATCTGCGAGTTGCGCCTCATTCAATTTGCCCTGCCACTTACGCCCTTTGCCGCTATTGAAAAAGGCAAAGGGATCTTTATACAGGCCACCTGCGTTGCCTGGCGCGGTAAGGAGTGCGTTTGATTTCATACTTTTGAAGGTGGCTTTGGCAACTAACTTGTCGAACAAATCCGGAGGGTGGGAAATGCCGATCGCTGCGGCTACGCGCATCATCTGGCCGTGTAGATCTTGTGACATCGTCGTGTAATGAAACATATGGACGTTTGGCAAATCAGCCATTTCGCGCGCGGTTTTCAGATGGTGGGTGATTAACTCAAGACTTGGCTGATCTAGCCCCTCATCGTTTATGCTGTTGGTGAGAAATGCTTTCAAATTGGCCTCGGTGTCTTCGGTATAAAGGTGGTCATTCTGGTTAAGTCTCATATTCTGCACGTGGTGCCACATTGAGAAATGCACATCCAACGGGTGGCGGTGACTGATTAAATACGTGCAATCCTCAAAATACGGTACGCCATCGAGTGGGCTGTGGGACTTGATATACCGCTGATGAGTTTGCGCTGTAAGTTGGGCTAGGCGGTTCTCGATGCTCTTGGAGCTAAGACGAAACTCAATCCATGGCGATAATTCTGGGTAGGCGATTTCAGCCTCTGGATTGCCGAAAATCAATAAACCACAGATTGATTGCATCTAAGTGGTGCCACTTTTAGGCGGCACGCAAATGAAGATATCGCCCGGGCGGTGTTCGAATTTGTCCCAATTGTGGGTGTCGGTGAAAACGCCACGATAATGATGTACAGGACTAGATGTAGTCACAAATGTAGCCCTATACGTCAAAGTGTATGCAAAATTGTCAGTAAAAATAGCAATTTGCGTATATCGGGTCAATACTACTTACCCGTTATTTAATGTATGCTTTCCCCTGCTTGAATGGGATAGCTGAAGGCACTCGGCAGAGCCCGCCATTTTCTGGAAATGAGCGTCAACCTCGGGAGCGGCTAGCGTTTTGTCAGTTTCAATTCGATCCGACGGTTTCGCAAAAAGCCTATTTCATCATCTCGCGGGTCCAATGGCTGGAATTCACCAAAGCCTGTCGGGGCAAGTCTGTTTGCCGGAACGCCTCTAGCGATCAAATATTTCGTTACTGAGAGGGCTCGGGCGATAGAGAGCTCCCAGTTTGAAGGGAAGCGTGCTGTTTTGATCGGCTGTTTATCTGTATGTCCATCGACCCGCAATACCCAGTCGATGTTATCAGGGATTGACGAGGATATTTCCAATAACGTATGTGCAAAGGTCGCCATATTTTCTCGGCCACGATCTCCCAATTCGGCCTCACCCAGACCAAAGAGAACTTCCGACTGGAATACAAATCTGTCACCGACGACACTTATTCCGGGGCGGTTTTTAAGCACTTTTTTCAGTTGGCCAAAAAAGTTAGAACGATAGGATTGAAGTTCTTGAACCTTCCGAGCTAGAGCAACATTCAGTTTTTTCCCTAAATCCGCAATTTGTATTTTTTGTTCTTTGTCTTTCTGGCTAGAAATTTCCAAAGCCGTTTCAATGCGGGCAAGTTGAATGCGCAAAGCTTCTATCTGAGCATTCAGGATTTGCACCTGTGCCTGAGCCTCTTTTGAAACTTTCTCTTCCTCTGTGAGAGTATCTTGTGTTTGAAGATAGAGTGTCTGTAATTCCGCTAACCGAATATCACGATTTTCGATGTCTTTTTGAGCGAGTGAAGTCCGTTCAACCTCGTCCGCAATTTTGGATTCGAGTTCTTTACTTCGGTCCCGTATTTGGGCAATCTCAGTTTTGTTTTTTGAAAGCTGTACACTCATGGAACTAACGCTGGATTCTAACTCATCTCTCAGCTTTTGAAGCGACGCAATGTCGCGTTTCAAACTTTCAATCTCCTTCAAGTTGACTGAAAGTGCTTCTTTACTTGCTAGAATCTTGTTTTCGGCATCCTTTAAGGCTGTTTCAGTGTCCGCAGTTTTTGTTTCCTGCTCCCGTAGTAAGATGACAAGTCTGTCTCTATCGCTTTCAGCCTCCAACGCGCGGGCGGTCAATGTGTCGAGGCGAATAATAGCGCTATCACGTTCCTGGTTTGATTTGGCCAGGCTGATGGTCATGCTTGAAATATCATTTCGCAGCTCAGAGCTGGATTGGCGTTCCAATGCTAAAAGGTCAGCCAGTTCGTTTACTTGTTGATTAAGCTGTTCAAGTGCTTTGTCTTTTCCAGAAAGGGTTTGTGACAGAAAGAACTGGGATAGGACGAAAACCACAAGCAGAAAAATAATGACAAGCAACAACGTTGTCAGGGCATCAACAAATCCCGGCCAAATCTCGTAATTGGCGCGTTGTCCGTTACGTCTGCGTGCCATTGTCTACCCCTATACTCAACGATTAACCGCGGCGATCTTCTTCAGCAATTGCTGCAATCGTACGTGTTAGAAGTTTGATGTCACTTCTTATTTCTTGAGTTATTTGATTGCGACCATCGGCGAGATCTTCGAGCATCCGCGCCACATACACATCCAGATTACGGAGATGATTGCGACTGGCTTGATCAAGGCCTCCTGTCTCTTGTAATTGAGCCATTCTTTGTAAAACAGGTTTGAGCTCCATCTGACCTTCAACCAATTTAACCATCAAGTCCTGCTCCGCTCGCATTTGATCCGTAAGGGCTGCGAGCTTTTCACTGACAGAATGCATTGCACTGTCGCTGGAATGACGTCGATCTTCATTTCTGGTTAAAGTTCGCTGTAAGCTGTCTAAACTTTCTGCTGATTGCTCTAGCAATGCACTGACATAAGCTGGTACGCTTTGGTCGCCTTCTGCGATACCAGCAGGGCCTGAAGCTGAAAATCTAGTGATCGTTGTCAGCCATTCTTCTAAGTCAGTGTAAAAGCGGTTTTGTGCTTGCCCCGCTTGCATATCCAAAAAACCAAGGACGAGCGATCCTGCAAGACCAAATAGAGAAGATGAAAAAGCAACAGCCATTCCTGCAAGAGGCTTTTCAAGGCCAATTTTCAATTCATCAAAAACCTTAGCGAAATCTCCACCGTCAACGCTTAGTGTTGAAATGGCCGCACCAATGGAGCCCACAGTCTCCAATAGGCCCCAGAATGTCCCTAATAGCCCAAGGAAGACCAAAACGTTGATCATGTATCGGGATATGTCCCGACCTTCATCTAGACGCGCGCCAATGCTGTCCAGTATCGTATTCATTGTAATCGCGGTTAGGCGCAGGGGCCCGTTGGTTTCTTTGATGATTGTTGCCAGAGGAGACAAAAGGCTTGGGGACGCTTGCATTGAAATGCCAGCCTCCGCTCTTCGTAGGTTCTCCACCCAATTGACTTCTTTGTACAACATCAAAACTTGGCGGAAAATAAACAAAACACCAAATAGAAGGACACTTAAAATAAGGCCATTCAAATAGGGGTTTGATTCAAATGCAGTTACAGCTGGGCCAATAATAAAGGCGGAAATACCCGCTACGATAGCCAAAAAGATCACCATTCTGATCAGATGACGTCGAGGCTTGTTTATATGAGGCGCATTTACGCCAGTGGTCGGGTTTAATCCTGGAAGACTGGTCATGGTCACCGCGTTATCAGATTTAGATCAACACGGTCAGCGGGGGAGCCATCTTTTGGTTTACCCAATGCCCGTACTTCAATTTTATTATTTGGAACACCAAGTTCCATTAACTTTGACCGAACGACAAGGGCGCGGCCAAGGGATAAACGCCGGGCAGCGCTGCTACTATTTGCATCTGCATAGGCGAATAACTGGATACGTTCATCATTAGACTTTAGGGTATTTGCCAGCTCTTTTAACTTGCTAATAGCATTTCCCGGTAATTTGGATTGCTCGGGTTTAAAGAAAATCTGATTGGCCGACCCAGATTTTTCTACTGCAGGTTCAATTTTTGTTTCCGGTGCAATAGCTGCAACTTGCATCTCCGGTTCTGGTTTTTTTGTCGCTTTTGGTGCTTCTGCCGGGGTTACAGCTTTGGGAACCACAATTTTTGCCACTGTCTTTTCTGTTTTAACGGGTGCGGCTTTTTTACTCGTAGCGATCACAACAGGTTTCTCTACCAAAGCGACAGGCTTTACTGGGACTACGGGTTCTTTTTTCGCAATAACGGGAGCTGGGGAAGGCATGGCTTCCGCTTTGGCAGGGGTTGGATCTACCTTTGGAACGGCCATTTTGACAGGTGGTACGACTTTTGAAACTTTAACTTCGGGTTTCGGCTTCGTTACAACTGTTTTTGGTGCGGCGGTTTTCGTTGCAACTTTTACCTTTGTTGCGACTGGTTTCTTTTTCACCGAAACGATTTTTTTCTTTTTCGGGCGGGAACCTGGAGGTGTGAGGGTAATGACCTCATTTCCATAAATAATTCTGCTGCTGGTGGAAAAATTATTTTTACTTTGTGAAGCGACAATATTGCTTTGATAGGCATTGTTTTGGGGCGCAATGAATGTGGGCTGCGGGTTGATCGCACCTAAATTTACCTGCACGGGCAATGCCCCAGATCCGCCGATCACGACAGTTTGAGAGTGCGCAGTGCTTGTAAATGACACAGCGCTCATTACCATCGCAAGTGCAATACACTTATTCTGCCAAGGACTAAATCCTGTTCTTCTTCTTCTTCTAGCCATTAAGGCCCCCCACAATTACTTTCAGGCCGATAAACTCTGAATAAAAAATATTCAGACGACGAGCCTATAGCATCCGACCTTACACTGACTGTACTTTATGACAATGTAACGGCAAACCCATCAATGTAAGAAACAATAACTTACACGTAACAAGGCCACAACTTCAATTTTATATGTGGGGGCGTTGTTGGTTAGACTTTCTTGCGTGCTTTTCGCAAAAGGTCCAGCATATGCTGATTGATTCCGCTGTTTGTTGCGAGAATATCGCCCTTTTCCATCATTTTTTCACCGCCATCGATTTGGCTAACCAAACCGCCGGATTCGCGAAGAATAATGATACCGGCCGCCATATCCCAATCGGAAAGTCCGCGTTCCCAATAGCCATCAAAACGACCTGCGGCCACATAAGCCAGATCCAAAGAAGCTGATCCAAAACGACGGATGCCAGCAGACACTGCCATTATTTCATTGGCTTCACGCATAAATTCCTCGTGGCCAGGTTTTCCAAGAAAAGGAATACCTGTTGCCAAAATACTGTCTGCCATGCCTGTCCGGGCAGAAACCCGTAAGCGGTGGCCATTTACAAAGGCGCCATCACCTTTAGTTGCCCAGAACAGCTCGTCCTTAACGGGATCCAGAATAATGCCGGCAATCAGATTTTTGCCTTCCATAACACCAATAGAGATGGCGAAATGAGGGATACCATGAAGGAAGTTTGTTGTGCCATCTAATGGATCAACAATCCAATAATGGCTTCCATCTTTAGCTGGAATGTCGCCGCCCTCTTCAAGGCGAAAGCCAAAGTCAGGGCGTGCGTGCGATAATTCTTCGCGAAGTGTTTTTTCCGCAGTAATGTCCGCAGCACTCACAAAGTCTGCGGGGCCCTTGCGGGATACTTGCAAATTCTCAACTTCGTTGAAGTCGCGGAGAAGTTTGCGGGATGCCTTGCGTGCAGCGGCTTCCATAACATTGATAAGGGCAGATTTGCGAGCCATTGGAGGTACCTGGTTAGTCTGATTGGGTAAGTATACTAAATCGAAGTAGGGCGCTTAGTCCGCCCGTTTCGAATATTCTGATGTTTCAGTGTTTACAACAACTTTTTCCCCGACACTGCAAAAGGGAGGGACCATAATCCGTACACCATTTTCCATCGTCGCAGGCTTATAGGATGACGCGGCCGTTTGGCCTTTAACCGTTGGTTCTGTATCTGTGATTTCCAGAACGATATTTTCTGGAAGGATTAGATTCAACGGGTCGTCGTCATGAAATTCGATTTGAACGGCTAGGCCGTCTTGCAGATAAACAGATTTTTCTCCGACTAACTCTTTTGACAGGGACACTTGCTCATATGTAGCTGTGTCCATGAAAGTCAAAAGGTCATCGTCTTCAAAAAGGAACTGGAAGTCTTTTTGTTCAAGACGAACACGCTCAACCGTTTCAGAAGAACGAAAGCGTTCGTTGAGTTTGGTATTATCACGAAGGTTTTTCAGTTCAACCTGCAGATAGGCTCCGCCCTTACCAGGTTGAGTATGCTGAATTTTTACGGCGATCCAAAGACCCCCTTTATGTTCGATTACATTACCGGGTCGAACCGCATTGCCATTAATCTTCATGACTGACCATCGTCCATTTGAATTGTAAAATATTTCGGCGCGGAACCTATCAGGTTGCCACGATCATATCAATGACCCTGTTAAATTCAGCGACTGCTTGCTTAGGGCCAGTCTCATAATTCCATACACCGCCAGATATAGCGAGAAAGTCAGCACCGCTTTTAATGAGTGGTGCCGCATTGTCAACTGTTATCCCACCGATTGCGACACAAGGAACTTCAATAAAGTCGCTCCACCATTCTAGAATTTCAGGCGCCGCCGTTGTTTTCGCCTCTTTAGTTGTGGTGGGGTAAAAGGCCCCGAACGCAACATAATCGGCATTCCGTTCAGCAGCTTCCATGGCAAGGTGACGGGAATCGTGACAGGTGACGCCAACAATCATTTGCTCACCAACGAGGGCACGAGCCTCTTTGTAGGGCATGTCATCTTGTCCAACATGAACTCCGTCAGTGCCAAGTTCTTTTGCAAGATAGGGATCATCGTTAAGCAAGAATGCAACATCATGGGCTTGTGCCAACGGCATGAGCCTTTCAGTCGCTCTCGTAATCTCTTCTTTGGAGGCTTCTTTTAGGCGAAGCTGGAAACAAGCCACATCACCACCTGATAAAGCTTCCTTAAAGGACGCTTCAAAAGTATCCAGATCTATTGCTGGAGGTGAAATCAAGTAAAGGCGTGGGCGATGAGTTTCGATTGGACTGCTCCAAAACTAATGCTTTAAAAAGAAAACAGGCTTGTCCTTTATAGCACAAGCCTGTTTTTGTTCAGTAATGAAAAGCGCCTATCAAGAAGCTGTTTCCATGTCGGTAGAATATTTTCCATCCCGTGCAGCACTGGTCAATTTTGCACGGTGAATGAAAGCATCCTGTCCGGCTTTAAGATTTTCGTCTTTGCCACTCCATGCTTGAAGAGCAGAGGACTGAAGCGCTCGGCCATAGGAAAAACTGATCTCCCACGGATGCGAGTCCATCTGGTTCATGATATTGAGGTTTTCAGTTGCTTGTGCTTCGCTTTGACCGCCAGACAAAAAGACGATGCCCGGTACGGAGACAGGAACCGTTTGTTCGAAACAGTAGATTGTTTTTGCGGCAACTTCACTCGCATCGGCTTGTTCAGAGCAGTCTTTGCCCGAAATGACCATGTTTGGTTTAAGAAGCATCTGTTCTAAGACAACACGCTGTTTATAAAGTTCGTCAAAAACGGCCTTCAATGTGGTCTCGGTTACCGCATAACATTCATCAATAGAATGAGAACCATCCATCAGGATCTCAGGCTCTACTATAGGGACAATGTTTGCTTCCTGACATAGTGCGGCATAGCGGGCCAAGGCATGGGCATTCGTCGCAATACAATATTCACTTGGTGCCGCATCCCCGATGGAGATAACAGCCCGCCATTTTGCGAAACGTGCACCGAGCTTGTAGTATTCATCAAGTCGTTCCCGCAAGCCATCCAGACCTTCGGTGACAAGCTCGCCATCCGTAAAAGCAAGTCCTTTGGCACCCATGTCTACTTTAATACCGGGGATAATGCCTTGATCGCTTAAAACGTCAGCAAGGCGGCGTCCGTCTTTTGCTGTTTGGCGAAGGGTCTCATCATATAGTATTACACCGCTGATATGGTCGGAGATCCCATCTGCTGTGAAAAGCATTTCGCGATAGTCCCGGCGGGATTCCTCTGTGGCTTCAACGCCAATACTATCCAAGCGTTTCTTGATGGTACCAGTGCTTTCGTCAGCGGCGAGAATACCTTTGCTCGGGGCGACGAGCTTGAGTGCAATTTCTTCCATGTCGTATTCGCTCATTTGATTAACCTCGTGGTTTATCTAAGATTAGACGTTAAGGGCCTTCACGCCGGGCAATTCTTTGCCTTCCATCCATTCGAGGAAGGCGCCACCAGCGGTAGAGATATAAGTAAATCCTTCAGTAACGTCTGCCATTGCCAAGGCTGAAACGGTGTCACCGCCACCGGCAACGGATACTAACGCATTATCTTTAGTGAGCCGTTCTGCTTCTTTTGCAACAGAAAAAGTTCCGGTTCCAAAAGGCTCAATTTCAAAAGCACCAAGGGGGCCATTCCAAACCAGTGTCTTGCAAGTCGCCAGTTTGGATTTTAAGATTTCAGCAGATTTTGGTCCAGTATCCAAAATCATCTCATCCGCGGCAACATCGTCAACACTTGCAGCCCGGTTCTGAGCATTTGCTTTAAATTCTTTAGCCATTACAGCATCGTCAGGAAGCAAAACATCACATCCAATTTTAGCCGCTTTGCTCAAGATCTCATTGGCAGTATCTGCAAGATCATGTTCGCAGAGAGAGGCACCAACATTAATGCCTTTTGCATTGAGGAATGTATTGGCCATACCGCCACCAATAACAAGGCAATCAACTTTTTCAATCAGATTGAACAATAAATCCAGCTTGGATGAAATTTTTGCTCCGCCAACAATTGCCATAACAGGACGTGCGGGAGATTCCAGAGCGGCAGAGAGAGCTGAGAGCTCTGCTTCCATATTGCGCCCTGCATAGGCTGCAAGCTCTCTAGCGATTGCTTCGGTAGAGGCATGTGCACGATGAGAGCATGAAAAGGCGTCGTTTACGTAAAAATCGCCAAGGGCTGCCAGTTGTTTTGCAAATTCAGGGTCGTTTTTCTCTTCGCCGGAATTGAAGCGCACATTTTCAAGGAGAATGACTTCTCCTTTGCCTGCTGCGTTAATTGCTTCCTTTGCAATGTCGCCAGTGCACTCAGAGGCAAAACCAACAGAAATGCCAAGATACTCAGCCACCGCTTTTGCAATCGGTTCCAGCGACATTTCTGGATTAACGTGTCCTTTAGGTCGCCCGAAATGACTGAGCAGGGCAACAGTTGCACCCTTTTCAGTCAATTCGCGGATTGTCGGAGCAACCCTTTCAATCCGGGTGAAATCCGTTACCTTGCCGTTTTGCATAGGCACATTGAGATCAACCCGGATCAGGGCAATTTTGCCATCTACATCGATAGCGTCGAGTGTCCGATAAGCGGGCATTCGATAATACTCCGTTGTTTGTCTTAACCTAGTTTCGCCATCGCAACGGCTGTATCGCCCATACGATTTGAGAAACCCCATTCATTGTCATACCAGCTCAAAACACGAACGAATGTGCCTTCAACGACTTGAGTTTGAGTCAAATCGAAAGTGGAACTGGCAGGATTGTGATTGAAGTCGATAGAGACCAAAGGTTCGTTATTTGCAGCAAGGACGCCTTTCAGGCGGCCATTTGCAGCTTCAACAATAGCAGCATTCACTTCTTCAACTGTTGTAGGACGGCCCGCAACAAATGTGAGGTCAATCATGGACACGTTTGCTGTTGGAACACGAACAGAAGTGCCATCCAATTTTCCAGCAAGTTCAGGAAGCACAAGGCCAACAGCTTTTGCGGCGCCAGTTGACGTTGGGATCATGGATGTTGCTGCGGCACGTGCGCGGCGCATGTCACTATGAAGTGTGTCAAGGACTGGCTGGTCTCCTGTATACGCATGTACAGTTGTCATGAAACCATGTTTCAGGCCAATGGCATCGTTTAGTACTTGTGCTACTGGAGCCAAGCAGTTTGTTGTGCATGACGCGTTAGAGACAATTTTGTGATCGGCAGTCAATTTATCATGGTTCACACCATAAACGACTGTCAGGTCAGCATTGGCGCCCGGTGCAGAAATAAGAACTTTCTTAGCCCCTGCATCAAGATGCAATTTCGCTTTATCAGCACTGGTGAAAATACCAGTACATTCAAATGCGATATCAACGTTAAGTTCACGCCATGGAAGATCTGCTGGATCGCGTTCAGCAGAAACTTTAATAGGACCGCGACCAAGATCAATGCTGTCTTCTGTTGCAATGACTTCCCCAGGGAAACGACCATGAACACTATCATATTTCAGAAGATGAGCATTAGCGCTCACTGAACCAAGGTCGTTAATTCCAACAACTTCAATGTCTGTACGGCCAGATTCGTAAATCGCCCGTAATACATTCCGGCCGATACGTCCAAATCCGTTAATTGCTACACGTACTGTCATGTTCTTATGAACTCCTATAGTCAATGCTGACGGAATTTCCGCCATTATACCGTTTAAAGTTGGCTTTTTGCTGCAGCAACTGCAGCCTCACTTGTAATATTAAAGTGCTTGTAGAGGTCGTCAGCAGGTGCCGACGCACCAAAGCTATCGAGCCCAATGAAGGATCCCTCAGCGCCAATGAATTTTTGCCATCCGAACGAGCAAGCCGCTTCTATGGCTACTTTCGCCGTTCCGGGGCCAAGTGTTTCGCGCTTGTAATCTGAACTTTGTGCCTCAAACAATTCCCAACAAGGAACAGACACAACCCGTGCACCAATACCCTCAGCTTCCAGAGATTTTTGAGCGTCCAGTGCAATTGTTACTTCTGAGCCTGTAGCAAATAGCGTCACTTTGGCTTCATTCTTGGCTGGCGATAATTCATATGCCCCTTTGGCAGATAAATTCTCAGGAGTGTAGTCTGTCCGAACGAGAGGCAGGCCTTGTCTGCTCAGAGACAAAACAGAAGGCGTTTTCTTTGCTTTTAAGGAAAGCTCCCAACATTCTGCGGTCTCAACTGCATCCGCAGGGCGGAAAACATTTACATTTGGCATTGATCGTAATGCAGCGAGATGTTCAACAGGCTGATGGGTAGGCCCATCTTCACCAAGACCAATAGAATCATGTGTCATAACATAGATGACCCGTTGTCCCATCAGAGCTGACAAACGGATAGCAGGTCGTGCATAATCGGTGAACACCATAAAAGTGCCACCATAAGGGATGAATCCTTTATGCAATGCAATGCCATTCATAATGGCGGCCATGCCAAATTCACGCACACCGTAATACACATAACGGCCAGAGAAATCTTCGGGTGTTATGGGTTCTTGATGAGAGGTTTTTGTTAGGTTTGAGCCTGTCAGGTCAGCAGACCCACCGATAGTGTTGGTAACAAGACCATTAATCACATTCAAAGCTTCTTGACTGGATTTACGGCTGGCCCATCCGGGAGCATCTTCTGTTAGCTGTTTTTTGTAGGCGAGCATGACATCGTCAAAGTCGGAAGGCAGTTCGCCTGACAAACCGAATTCGAAAGCAGAGCGTTCATCAACACTCAATGCTTCAAGGCTTTTTTCCCAAGCGTTACGGAGACGAGCGCCCTTTGTACCAACTGCGCGCCAACGATCCAGTGTTTTACCAGGAATTTCGAAGGGAGCATGTGGCCAATTGAGTTGTGTTCGAGCCAAAGCAATTTCAGCATCCCCTAGAGGTGCGCCATGAACTGATGACGTTCCTTGTTTATTCGGGGCACCGAAACCAATGGTGGTCTTGCAAGCAATAAGAGAAGGCTTGTTCGATGTGCGGGCCTTTTCAAGGGCTGTCTCGATGGCTTCATGATCGTGGCCATCGACAGCTTGGGTATCCCATCCCATTGCTTCAAATCGTTTTAGTTGATTGTCGGATACTGAAAGGTCAGTTTTTCCGTCGATTGTGATGTCGTTATCATCCCAAAGAACGACTAATTTACCAAGACCCATATGGCCCGCAAAAGAAGCCGCTTCATGGCTAATACCTTCCATCAGGCAACCATCTCCGGCAATGACGTAAGTATTGTGATCCACAATCCCTTTATAGCGGGAGGCCGTCATTTTTTCGGCAAGAGCCATTCCAACTGCTGTTGCAAGGCCTTGGCCGAGAGGGCCGGTGGTTGTTTCGATACCTTGGGCATGGCCATATTCCGGGTGGCCTGCTGTTTTAGATCCAAGCTGACGGAAATTTCTAATCTCGTCCATGGTCATATCTTTATAGCCTGTCAAGTGAAGCAGGGAATAAAGAAGCATTGAACCATGGCCTGCAGACAACACGAAGCGGTCGCGGTCAGGCCAATTAGGTTTTGAAGGATCAAATTTCAGAAATTTTGAAAATAAGACTGTTGCTACATCAGCCATACCCATTGGCATGCCTGGATGCCCAGAATTTGCTTTTTGCACTGCATCCATGGAAAGTGCACGGATTGCATTTGCCATTTCAGTATATTTGGATTCTGAGGACGTAGATTTTGCGCCACTATCGTTCATATTCGACTCTTCTTTATCCACCAGCAGGTCAATGTTTACTCTCAGCCTTAGCATTTTCGGGATAATTCCCGGGTTGCTACAGGTCGGAATGGCCGCCGGTGCCCGTACAGGGGGTCACAATTTGGTACCCACTCAAAAACTAGATTTAGTCATGCCTGTATTTTCCCTTTAAGAAAAAGTTTTGACATCAATAAAAAGCTATCCTTGAGTAGTCATGGAATCGGGAGGGAAGATGCCGCCCAAAGGCGGTTACGTCAACAGCTTAGTTGTTGCAGGAGGACTGAAATGCAAAAAAAATGCATATAGTAATTGGGTTGACTGACATTATGTGGTGATCGTATTGTCTTTGTAACAAATATGAACGTCGTCTTTTATTAAAAAAGGACGACAGAATAAAACGGGGAGTCCTGATATTACCGAATCGCGGATTGAAACTGCCTTGCAACGCCTTGCCATAGCTGCAGAGGCTACCCTGAATAAACCGGATCAAGGCTCCCTTGATATTGGCGGAGAACCTGCTTTTAATGAAGAATTGGTGGGGTTAAGGGCGACAAATCAGCAACTTCGTCAAGAATTGGCCGAATTAAAGATTGCCTATCAAACATTAAAGAAATCGACTGAAACTGTTTCGTTGCGGGTTGATAATACGATAAACAATCTCAGTTTGTTATTGGAGAGTTAAACGATGGCGTCCGTAACAGTAAAAGTAAATGGCCGTCCATATCCAATTGTATGTGGTGATGGTGAAGAAGACCATCTGAAATATCTAGCTGATCTTGTTGATAAAAAAATAAAAGATATCAGTGGTATGGCAAGTAACGCTTCAGAAGGGCAACTGCTACTGATGGCATCGGTTTTGATTGCAGATGATTTGTCTCAGGCAAAAGAGACGATCGAAAAATTTAAATTGGAAAACAGTAGTAACCCTAGCCCCGACATAGAAAAGATAGCCGAAAAAATTGAGGCTATTGCAGAACGGCTTGAAAGCGCCTAAATAGGCATGGTGTTACACTGCCTTGTGCGTTCGATTATCGATATCCTGGGGCCAATAAAGAAATCTAGGGGGCTAATCCCTGACTGGACCGTGGTCCTATTAAATCGGCTCCCACCTGACTTGTCAGGCCACAGTGATTTCCAAAAGTCAACGGCTATGGTGGTGTAACCCTTTTTGACTGATACTGTTTTGGCGGTCAAAACACTTTAGTCTGGAAAATTATTGCACACGATCGTTGAGAGAAAAAAGGCTGACCGGAAATTAGCGTCAGCAACACGCGGATCACTTTTTGACGCGAACGCTTGTACGAAAGCTGCGAGTAATTTTTTTAACTCAATTGAACTGCCGACAGGCACTATAATCTCTCTATATCTACCCATAGGAACCGAAATTGGAACCGCTCCTCTTTTCGATGGATTGAAAGTTCGGGGCATAACAACGCTATTGCCCATTGTTGAGGGTAAGGATCAACCCCTTATCTTCAAGAAATGGTCAGTCGGAGATCCTCTTGAAAAGGGGCATTTCGATGTTTCAGTTCCAAACGATCAAGCTAAAAGGATGGTTCCGAATATTCTGCTTGTTCCACTTCTGGCTTTCGATGCTCGTGGGTACAGACTAGGATATGGAGGAGGGTTTTATGATCGAACGTTAGAGGCGTTTCGTGCTGATGGAAGTTGTGTGGCGATTGGTTATGCCTATGCTGGGCAAGAAGTGGCTCATGTAACAATAGATAATTTTGATCAACCATTAGATTGGTTGGTAACTGAAAAAGAAGTAAGGAAGATACTGTGAAATTTTTGTATTGCGGAGATGTTGTTGGACGCTCTGGTCGGGAAGTCCTCGTCAACAACCTTCCAAATCTTCGCAAGCGCTTATCGCTGGATTTTGTTGTCGTAAACGGAGAAAATGCCGCCTCTGGTTTCGGAATTACAGAAAAAATCTGTAAGGAATTTTACGAAGCCGGTACAGACTGTCTGGTTCTTGGCAACCACAGTTTTGATCAAAAAGAGATCATGACGTATATGGCAAGTGACATGCGTCTTATTAGGCCCGCTAATTATCCAGAAGGAACACCAGGGAGAGGGGCCGCAGCTTTTAAAACACGGGCAGGTAAAAACATACTTGTTGTTCAAGTGATGGGCCGGGTTTTCATGGACCCATTGGATGATCCTTTCGCTAGTGTGGAGAAGTTACTGAAAACCGGTAAGTTAGGCCAGAAATACGACTTCATTCTTGTGGATATTCACGGGGAAGCGACATCGGAAAAAATGGCTATGGGGCATTTTTGTGACGGCCGCGTTTCTTTAGTTGTGGGGAGCCATACCCATGTTCCGACAGCAGATGCACAGATTCTACCAGGTGGGACAGGGTATCAAACAGATGCGGGGATGTGCGGGGATTATAATTCGGTCATTGGTATGGATAAAGAAGAGCCACTTCGCCGGTTCACCAAAAAAATATCTTCTAGCAGATTTTCGCCTGCTCTTGGGTTGGCCACATTGTGTGGGGTCTATGTAGAGACTGATGACAAAACAGGTCTGACGATTAAAATTGCACCTGTCCGCATTGGAGAGCGTCTGATTGAAACGGAACCTATGCTTTAATTCGGTTGCTGAATTAGAAGAAATTTATGTATTCTTTTATTTCAAAGTAATTATATGAACAAGTGGTGTCTGGTTTTTGTGTTGAAAGGTATGTTGAGTAAGGTTTCGAGTGCTCGTTATTTGTACTTTGTTAAGGGTAACCCGAATATATTGAATTATTAATAACAGTATTGAAGTTCCTCTCCGGAGATAAGTTTGTCTAAACCGCAAATACATTTTGAAGTTCATGGTCAGAAGGCCTCATCTTGGGCTGTCCAGAAAGTGTGCGACGAAAAATCTACAGCGATCGATATTGCTAAGACTCTTTTTAGAGACTTGAATTTAAAGGCCGTAAAGGTTCTTGAAGTCAAATACGATAGTTCAGATCCAGTCTTCCATGACAAAGAAGTGTATTTTGAAGGGGAGAAGATTAAACCCTCGCAAATGAGTACGGTCGAGTTAATTGGGCCTATCTGCAAAAAAGCCGACGACTTATATTTGCCTGCTGCGCGACGAAGTATTTCCAAGTTATTACAAAAACCGCTCGCGGGTTGGAAGATTACGCCACTAGAATTGTTGTATCATCAGGGGCATCTCCAGAAATTAAATGATACCGGACAAATTTTACAAGGCGCGGTTCAACGCGCGGCTGTATCTCACGTTCAAAAGACCGGACAAAAGGTAAATGAGCGAGTCTTAGATTTATATGGTTATACGAATGTAATTTTGCAGGATTTGAAAAAACTGACAATTGAAGGTCGTGCGCCAGAAATTATAGACGACGATTTGATTGGTGCAGTTAAGCTGGCTAAAGAAGCAGAGGATTGGCGTAAGTCTTTTATGATGTCCTTTGCTCGGCATCTTAAAGAGGTGAAAACCCTCGAGGAGAAATTTGAGAAAATTCTCAGTTACATATCCAAATATGACGATCCTGATATTCTTGAGATGCTAGATCGTTATCTTGCTGATTTTGTATCCTCACCCGCTGTCTTGCAAACCTTGATGGGGGAGGATGATAATCTTGGGGAAGCTATGCTGAACCTCATTGATTTTATTCGTGGCTCAAAAGGCAAGAATGTAGGAGAGCATTCAGCCACTCAGCGCATTAATATGTTGATCAGGGATAAAAATTTACCGGAAACCAAGCAAGTGTTAGTGCTGAGGCTGAGTGAAACACTAGCGGGAAATCAGTCTTTTGTAAAAGAAGATCCTTTTAAGAGCGTATCCTACCATAGCAAAATTTTGGCTAAAATCCATATTTCAGCAGGAGAACATATTGGTGGCCAGGATGCTGTTGAGGCGCTGCAAGCAAGATGTGAGCGTATGACTGGTAGTATTACCATCGGTACAATGCTTGAAGGGTTTGATGAACCACTTGATCGTGTTGAACGATTGTTGCTAATTAATAAGGGGATCGTTGGGTCGGTAAACACACGTGCCATTGCGAACTACATAATTCCCGTCCTTGAAAGTCCGCAGAATATTAAGTTTATTTTAGAGCAAAATGTGCCGATTTTACATACCCTCGCAAAGCTTAGAGAGTTTCAAGGCAAAGTACGGTTATCTAGTTTTCAACAATATTATGCAGACAAATTGTTGAATGCGCTGGACGAAATTACGATTAAAATTATGGTTTCAAAAAATGTACTCGGATCTTTAGCAAATGATTCTAGAGATAACATTCATCTGGGATTAAGTTTGCTTCAACTAATTGCAGAAGAAAAGCTGACCTCACCCAATGGAATGAAAATGGTGAGAGATTTTGCTAAGAAAACCATAGTGTCAGGCGCTTTTATGACGGCATTGGAAGCAAAAGCTAAAAATGGGGCCTCTCAAGCAGAACTATTTAAGCAATTCTATGTGCTGTTGGAGCGAACTGGCCTCAAATAAAACCCTCGATAATGTTTTGCATAACAAATTTATTTCCTCGTTTTGGCATTCTTGTCTTGGGAGATAGGGGGGGTTGCGTTAAAAACAGATATAACGGGCCGACGCAGAGACATTTTTAGTGAATATTTTGCTGAGAATTTTCAGTATGTCGATTGATCTGACACCAAGGAAACAGGCGTTTCCATTGCGAAGAGAAGAAGTATGGCGGGACATTCACAGTTTAAGAACATTATGCATCGCAAAGGTGCACAGGACAAAAAACGGGCGAAGATCTTTGCCAAGCATATTCGGGAGCTGACCGTAGCTGCGAAAGCTGGAATACCTGATCCAGATATGAACCCTCGCTTACGGACAGCAATTTCTGCTGCGCGCTCAGATAACATGCCTAAAGATAATATCGATCGGGCAATTAAACGCGCGGCAGGTGCGGCTGATGGTGAAAATTACGAAGAAATTCGCTATGAAGGATACGGTCCCAGTGGCATCGCGGTCATTGTGGAGACGCTTACAGATAATAGAAATCGTACAGCGGCAGAAGTGCGGGCGGCCTTTACAAAATCTGGTGGCGCGCTTGGTGAGACCGGGTCAGTTGCTTTCATGTTCGAGCATATTGGGCAGATCGTTTATTCAGCTGCTGAAATAGACGCGGACGAGATTTTTGAAGTTGCGCTGGAAGCGGGTGCTGAGAACGTAGACTCAAATGAAGAGATGCATGAAATTACATGCGCTCTGGGTGATTTTAATGATGTTCAATCAGCGTTGGAAGGTAAATATTCTACGCCAACTGAAGCAGGAATCATTTGGAAGCCCAATAATGTTGTTCCAGTTGAAACTGAAGATAAGGCAAATTCTGTCTTTAAGCTTATCGACGCTTTGGAAGATAATGACGATGTGCAGAAAGTTTCTGCCAATTTTGACATCCCAGAAGCAATTCTCGAAAAACTGGGTTCTTAATCTGTATGGAGTTTTGCTAGGCTATGCGTTTGTTAGGGTTGGATCCGGGGCTAAGGCATACCGGTTGGGGCATAATCGAGACAGAAGGAAATAAACTGCGGCATCTGGCTAATGGTGCCGTTTCTTCGGATGGAACGCTCAGTTTGGCCGAACGGTTGGTCCAACTCTATGATGGAATTGAAAAAGTCATTAGCGACTGGCAGCCTGATGAAGCTGCAGTCGAGGAAACTTTTGTTAATAAAAATCCAGTCTCAACTTTGAAACTTGGGCAAGCACGGGGAATCTCTCTTCTTGTCCCTTCTATGCATAATTTGCCCGTTGAAGAATATGCTCCAAACAAGATCAAAAAATCAGTGGTTGGGGCAGGGCATGCTGGCAAAGACCAGATTCATGCAATGGTCAGCATGTTGTTGCCTGGGTGTAAAATTGCCAATGAACATGCGGCCGACGCTCTTGCCGTGGCAATTTGTCATGCTCATTATGCTGGAACAAATCGGAGTTTGCGAAAAGCAACATTGATGGCGGGGAAAATATAGTGATTGCTAAACTGAAGGGCATACTGGACAGCGTTGGAGACGATTGGCTCATTATTGATGTCGGGGGCGTCGGTTACCATGCTTTTTGTTCTGCCAGAACATTGCGAAATATGCCTGAGGCCGGGGGCGAAGTTTCTCTATATATAGAAACACATGTCCGTGAAGATCACATCCATCTTTTTGGTTTTCAAGACCCGGGAGAAAAGGCCTGGTTCTCCCTTGTGCAAACTGTGCAAGGAGTGGGGGCTAAAGTGGCATTGGCCATTTTGTCTTTATATGGGGGCGATGAGTTGACGCAGATCGTCGCTGCGGCTGATAAAACCGCATTAACGCGCGTGACCGGTGTTGGCCCCAAGGTTGCTGGTCGTATAGTTGCCGAACTGAAGGATAAGGTTGCTAAATTGGATTTGGGTTCGGTTGCCTTGTCTGCGGAGCCCGCCTCAAATGGTGGAAAAGGGAAGCTTGCGGCAGGACCTGCAAATGCGGGTGATGCCGTCTCAGCCCTTGTGAATCTTGGATATGGTCGTGCAGATGCTTTCGGTGCCATTGCGACAGTCGGGCGGAGGCTTGGGAGCGACGCGACCATTGAAGCTCTTATTACTGAGGGATTGAAGGAGCTTGCGGCATGACGGAAGATCGTCTCGTAACTCCATCTGTAAGTGAGCAGGATGAAAGTGAGCTTCATTTTCGCCCGCAAGTCCTAAGTGACTTTATCGGTCAAAAACAAGTTCGTGAAAATCTCAATATTTTCATCCAAGCTGCAAAGGCCAGAGGCGATGCGCTGGATCATGTGATGTTTTTTGGGCCGCCGGGCCTTGGTAAAACAACATTGTCACAAATTGTTGCCCGTGAACTTGGTGTGAACTTTAGAGCGACAGCTGGGCCTGTTATTAGTAAGGCGGGCGACCTTGCCGCACTTCTAACTAACCTGGAAGAAAATGATGTTTTATTCATCGATGAAATTCATCGATTGAATCCGGCTGTAGAAGAAATTCTTTATCCGGCCATGGAAGATTTTCACCTAGATCTAATTATTGGGGAAGGGCCGTCTGCGAGATCTGTCCGTATTGATTTGCCGCCCTTTACTTTAGTCGGGGCAACAACGCGCTCCGGCTTAATCACAACTCCTTTGCGCGAACGCTTCGGCATCCCATTGCGCATGAATTTTTATGAACCAGATGAGCTCAGACTGATTGTCTCTCGCGGTGCAAGGGTTCTAGGCGTTGAACTTACCGAAGATGGTGCGCAGGAAATTGCCAATAGAAGCAGGGGGACACCCCGTGTCGCTGGGCGTCTTTTGCGAAGGGTCCGTGATTTTGCGGCTGTAGCTGGTGTAAAAATGGTGGATGCAGCCCATGCTGATTCTGCGTTGAACCGGCTGGAAGTCGACAAACGCGGTTTGGATGCAATGGATCGGCGATATCTTGGCAGAATTGCTCATGATTTTGGAGGTGGTCCAGTTGGAGTTGAAACTTTATCTGCGGCCCTGTCTGAGCCACGGGATGCGATTGAAGACATAATTGAGCCTTATTTAATCCAACAGGGGTTTCTTCAGAGAACCCCAAGGGGGCGTATGTTGACGAAAGCTGCGTTTGATCATTTAGGTCTGAATTTTCCCAAAGAAATTTCATCCCAGTATAATTTGATTGAGGATCTACCCGGTGACAGCTGAGTTGGAGATGGTTGGGCAATTTGTCGAAGAAGAGAGGCGTGTTTGCCATTACTTTCCTTTTCAGGTCTACTGGGAAGATACAGACGCTGGCGGTATCGTCTATTATGCGAATTACCTGAAGTTTACGGAGCGTGCCCGCACAGATTTATTGCGTGGACTTGATATAAATCAGCAGAAAATGATGACAGAGGAAGGCCTTAATTTTGTGGTCCGGGACTGTCGTATCGAATATTTAAAACCTGCGAAAATGGACGATTCCCTTCACGTGAAAACGACAGTTAGCACAGTAATGGGAGCCACCCTTCTTATGCATCAAGAGGTCATTCGGGGAGAGGTTATTTTGATAAAAAGTGACGTCAGAGTGGCTTGTATTCAAAAGACTGGTCGTCCTGCCCGTTTTTCGCCGCAAATCAAAGATAAATTCTTATCAATTGTCCAGTCATCAGGAGCCCTGAAGGAATAATGGAAAACGAAACACTTGTTGCCGCTCAATCGTTGGGAAGCGCAGCACATGATCTGTCGATGATTGGTTTGTTCTTTCGGGCCGATATTATAGTCCAGTTGGTAATGGTTGTACTGATCCTTGCCTCCTTTTGGAGTTGGGCAATTATTATCGACAAAATTCTTCGCTTTAGGAGAGTTTCTGCGGATTCTGACGAATTTGAAAATGATTTTTGGTCAGGCGGAAATTTGGAAGATCTCTATAAACGCATCGGCAAAAATCCAGATAACCCGCTTGCTATGCTCTTTTCGACGGCTATGCGAGAATGGCTGCGTTCAACGGAAATTGGTCTCGAGAAAAATAGTCATACAGGGCTGCAAGCCCGTATTCATCAGGTGATGCGAGTTTCTATAGACCGTGAAGTTGAACGGCTTGAGAAATATTTAGGATTTTTAGCAACGGTCGGATCAACAGCAACCTTTATTGGTCTGTTCGGTACTGTTTGGGGGATCATGAACAGTTTCCAAGCGATTGCGGCGACGAAAGACACAAGCTTGGCTGTGGTGGCGCCGGGAATTGCCGAAGCTTTGTTTGCAACGGCACTTGGTTTGGTTGCGGCCATTCCGGCAGTGGTCGCTTACAATAAGTTTTCCAATGATCTACAGCGAATTGTTACACGACTTGAAGGGTTTGCAGGCGAATTTTCGGCAATTTTATCGCGTCAACTTGATCAAGGGTAATGGGCGATGAATAACAACAATTTTGATGCATTCACCGGGCAGGGTCGGAAACGACGCCATCAGGCTATGTCCGAAATTAACGTGACCCCCTTTGTGGACGTTATGTTGGTTTTATTGATCGTTTTCATGGTGACCGCCCCTTTATTGACGGTGGGGGTCCCCCTTGATTTACCAAAGACAAAGGCATCAACGATACAAGGGAATGATGAGCCTTTGGTCGTCAGTGTGGACGCTGAAGGGCGTTTGTTTTTGGAAGATTTGGAAATCGACATCGCTGGATTAGTACCGAAATTGAAAGCGATAACTGGCGCAAAAGCAGATCAGCGTATTTTTGTTCGGGGTGATAACAACGTTAATTATGGTCGGGTTCTCCAAGTCATGGGAGAGATACATGATGCTGGATTCTCACGTGTGGCCATGGTGTCGGGTGGTCAGCCAAAAGACCCGAAAAAGAAGAAGTAACAGGCGCTTTTGAATTTATGAAGATTTCAGTGATCATATCAGCTGCCCTGCACCTTGTTATTTTAGTGGTGATGTATACAGGCTTGCCTATTTTTCAAGATCCTGAATTACTTGAAGTGCCGGCGGTTATCGAAGTTGAATTTGTCGAAATTGCAGACATCACAAACCTACCAAAACCAGAGCCAAAGCCGGATCCAAAACCTGAGGTCAAACCAGAACCAAAAGAGGCTCCGAAACCTAAACCCCAGCCAAAACCTGAACCTATAGCAGAGCCAGAGCCAGAGCCAGAGCCAGAACCGGAACCGGAACCTGAGCCTGAGCCTGAGCCCGTACCCGAACCAAAGCCTGCGCCAGAACCAGTCCCGGAACCTGTGAAAAAGGCTGAGGCACCTAAAAAAATTCCGAAGCCGAAAATGAAGCCAAGGCCAAAAGCGAAGCCAAAGCCAAAGCCAAAGCCAAAGAAAAAAATTGCAAAAAAGACTGAAAAACCGAAGAAAAAATTCGATTTAAGCCAGATATCTGCCTTGCTTGATAAGAAGAAGAAGGAACAGTCGAAGAATAAATCGAAGGTGACTGACACAAAAAAGTCTAATTCTACTGAAAAAGTGCGCAACAGTTCGAGTAAGGCAGCCGATAACTCATTGCCTATGAGCTTGAGTGAGCGGGATGCTTTCAAGCAGCAGGTTCAGCGTTGCTGGAGTCCGCCTACAGGTGGTGTGAAGGCCGAAGAATTGATTGTAAGTTTGAGGATATCCTTGAACCAAGATGGTACAGTACAAGGCCGACCTAGGGTTGCCAAGAGTGGTGGGTTTAAAGATACTTTTGAGAAGGTTGCGACGGAAAGTGCAATTAGGGCGGTTCTTTTATGCCAACCTTATCGATTGCCAATTGATAAATATGAACGATGGAAAGATACTACGCTTAATTTCAATCCGAAGGATATGTTCTGAGAATGAGGAATATGGTGGGCTTTTTAACTAATCAATATAGGCGCTTGGTCGTTGGACTAGTTCTCACGTTGGCGGTCATTGCGCCCGCGCGTGCTGAATTGGTTATTGATATCACTCAGGGAAATATTCAGCCACTTCCTGTAGCAATCACTGATTTTTATAGTGAAACCGAAGCTGCAGGGTTAGTCGGTCAGAAAATTGCTGAAGTTATTCGGGCAGATTTAGAACGTTCTGGATTGTTCGCCCCCATTGAGCCCCGTGCCTTTCTTCAAAAACCTGCCGATTTGCAGGTGACGCCAGTTTTTTCCAACTGGAGAAAAATAAATGCGCAGGGTCTTTCTACGGGGCTGGTTAGAGCTCTCCCTGATGGTCGCATTAATGTGCAATTTCGTTTATGGGATGTTTTCGCTGATCAATATCTGACGGGTCTTCAATATACGAGCCAACCTACAAACTGGCGGCGTACGGCTCATTTGATTGCGGATCAAATCTATAAAAGACTGACGGGTGAAGAAGGGTATTTTGATACCAGAATTGTTTACGTTTCCGAAAGTGGACCGCAAGATCGCCGGATTAAACGTTTGGCAATTATGGATCAAGATGGAGAAAAACATCAATTTCTAACCGATGGTAGCAATCTGGTATTGACGCCGAGGTTTTCTCCAACCCAGCAAGAGATCACTTATCTGTCGTATTTCAATAACCGTCCCAGGGTGTATCTATACAATATTGATACCGGCCAGCAGGAGGTTTTGGGTGAATTTCCAGGAATGACTTTTGCACCACGATTTTCCCCATCGGGCAATCATGTTGTTATGAGTATGGCTGAAAAAGGAAATTCTGATATTTACCTTATGGATTTGAGAACGCGTTCACTGAAGCGACTGACAAAACATCCTGGTATTGATACTGCTCCTTCCTTTTCTCCTGATGGAACTCAGATTACGTTCGAATCAGATCGGGGCGGGCGTCAGCAATTGTATGTAATGAATGCAGATGGTTCAAACGCAAAGCGAATTAGTTTTGGTCGTGGTAATTATGGCACACCTGTTTGGTCACCTCGTGGCGACCTGATTTCATTTACTAAGTTGAGTGGTGGGAAATTCTCAATAGGCGTTATGCGAACTGATGGTTCGCAGGAGCGTATATTGACTGAAGGGTTTCACAATGAAGGGCCTTCTTGGGCACCAAATGGTCGTGTTTTAATATTTTTCCGTCAAATCAGGGGAAAAACATCCGGACTTGGAGACAAAGTTCGCTTGTGGTCTGTGGATTTGACAGGTTATAACGAGCGTGAAGTTATTACACCTAGAGATGGGTCTGATCCTGCGTGGTCACCCTTGATTAGGTGAGGTAGTAGAAGTATAGTATAGTACAGGTATTCCATGGGGGAATAATATTCTATTGTAAGCGCGTCTTTATGAATATAGCGTCGGTTACTTGGAGTACCCAAATAAATAAATTTCCTGAGGATGGGAGTTAAGTAAATGCGGCTCAATCTTGGCCTTAAATTTTTGAGTATGTTTGTTGCACTGGCATTGGTCGCAGCGTGTGAAACCGCGCCTAAAGACTCCGGTGATAGTTCAGGTGGAGGCGCTTCGTCTCAGTCAGGATCTACAACAGGTAATAGTGGTTCAACAACAACTGGTGGTACTAGTCAGGTACAGCCGGGCAGTCAGGAAGATCTCGTCCTGAATGTTGGTGATCGCGTCTTCTTTGGTTATGATAAATTTAACCTTGGCGACGAAGCTCGTTTGACTGTGCAGCGGCAAGCTGCTTGGTTAAAAGCAAACCCAACAATCACTGTAGCCGTTGAAGGCCATGCCGATGAGCGTGGTACTCGCGAGTACAACTTGGCTCTTGGTGAGCGCCGGGCAACAGCCTTGAAAAATTATCTAGTAACGCTGGGAATTTCTTCCTCACGCGTTTCAACTATCTCATACGGTAAAGAACGCCCTGTAGCTCTTGGTCATACATCAGCTGCTTGGTCACAAAACCGTCGCGGTGTGTTGACCGTTAATTAAAAACGGTATTGAATTTTAAAACCCGCTGCGAATACCAGAAAACTGGTATTTGCTGGCGGGTTTTTTTATGCGAATTGTGAATACGCACTTGTATAAGTGGCCTCTCTTTTGTCACAATGACGGTATATTCTTTGCAAATTGGTTTAATCTATGGTTCGGGCTAATGATAGTTAAGAGAAATTTGAATTTGTTTTTTGGCTGCATTTTGGCACCGAAACTGGGGTTGTCTGTGCAAGCAGTAGCAAAGTTTGCTTTTGTTTCAGTTTGCCTCATTCCGATAGTTGCAACCTCGCTTAGCAGTGCTAGTGCGCAGTCAAGTGAAGTCCAGGCTTTGTTGGACCGCATTAATCGCCTTGAAGCTGACTTGAATAATGTACAGCGTAAAGTTTTTCAGGGGCAAAATGTCCCGGCGCCTAAGTTTAATTCCGGGAGCGGGGCTGTTGCCGGTGGAAGTGAGGCTGCCGCTTTGTTGTCCTCTCGACTGGACACTTTGGAGGAAGAACAAAGAAGCGCGACTGGAAGCACTGAGGAAATTGTCTATAAGCTAGATCAGCTTTCTTCTCGGCTGAATAAACTGGTTCTGGATGTAGATTTTCGGCTAACAGAGATCGAGCGGCGTCTTAATGGGGGAGCATCATTAAGTGAGAGTCCGGTGGGAACACCCATAGAAAACCCCTCTAATCTGGCAGAAACATCTAATTCAGGTACGAGCCCCGCAGCTTCGGCGTCACAGGCAAACAATCTTCCAAAAGGGACGCGGCTTCTCGGCACAATTCGTGTTGCTGAAGGAGAGCAAAATTCAACGACAAATTCTGGGCAACAAGTTGTTGCTAGTGCTGTTGGTAATGTTGCTAATGTCCAGGAAACCACACCTATTCAGATTAATCCTGAAGATCAATATAATAGAGCGATTTCCCTCATTCGAAAAGATGACTACAAGGGGGCAGAGAGAGCTTTTTCTTTGTTCCTTGAAAATAACAAAGATCATACCCTTTCAGGTAATGCGCAATACTGGCTGGGGGAAACCCATTATGTAAGAGGCGACTACCCGCACGCAGCATCGGCGTTTTTGAAAGGATATCAAGAATATCCCAATAGCTCTAAAGCTGCAGATAATTTACTAAAACTCGCAATGACACTTGGGCGAATGGATCAACGGCAGGAAGCGTGCGTGACATTTCAGCAGATGGATAAGCAATTTTCCAAGTTGCCATCGCGGTTAAAGCGGATTTCGAGTAGTGAGAAAAAGAAATTTGAATGCCGGTAAGTCATCGCTAGAAGCCAAACACATGAGCACTGAGCTTGTCTCGCATTTTCAAGATCAAATGGAGTTGGTGTTGGCGTCAGAGCCTTTACCTGAGACAGTAGTTGTTGCTGTCTCCGGTGGTTCAGACAGTATAGCATTATGTTTGCTTGCTCATAAATGGTGCGAGAAAAACTCAGTAAAACTAGTTGGATTGACTGTCGATCATAACTTGCGTGCTGAAGCCGCCTTGGAAGCGCAAGAAGTTAAGGCATGGCTTCAAAGCTATGGGGTCGACCATTATACTTTGAAATGGACTGGGCCGTATCCAAAAGCTGGGATTCAGCAAGCTGCTCGGCATGCACGATATGACTTGATTGATGAAAAATGTCGCTCTTTAGGGGTAACGCATGTTTTGTTGGGTCACCAATTAGAAGATCAGTTGGAGACGTTATTGCTACGTCTTTCCAAAGGGAGCGGTGTGCAGGGCTTGACCGCAATGAAATCGACGTCTAGACGAGGTTCTATTAGGCTCGTTCGACCTTTGCTGAATGTACCCAGAGCTGATCTTCGCGTCTTTTTATCAAATAACAATCAAGATTGGATCGATGATCCGAGCAATGAGAATCCTATTTATACCCGGACGAAATTAGGTCAGCTATTAACGCAAATGACGGCCTTGCCAGGGAGCGATTTGGCGTCGGTGGCTCTTGGGGTGCAGAGGCTTCAAAGGGCGGATAATGCCCTTGATGCAATAACAAGGGAAAAATTATCCTCACTCGTTGTAATAAGTCCTTTTGGTTATGTCAGTTTTCCAGAAGACTTTCATGAAAACATGCCAGAAGAAATAGGCGTTCGCTTCCTTGAAAAGGTTTTTACTTACGTCAGGGGAGCTGAGAGGCGCCCGGTTTTGATGTCTCTGGAAAAATTATTTACCGATATTTGCAAAAACAACCTTCTAAATGCTGCCACTCTCGGTGGATGCCAGCTTAAAAAGTTCAAAAATAATTGGATTGTTTGCCGTGAGCCCGGGCGGAAGGGGCTGCCCGAGTCAGTGTTTGAAAATGGCTCGTCACTTTTGTGGGATGATCGGTTTTTGGTGGTTGACCACGCTACTGAAAATGAATCAAGCGAAGGGAATCCCTTCATTGTTCGAAAATTAGGAGAAGATGGATGGAAAATTCTCGCAAAATCGGGCCTTTTAGAGATCAATTTATTATTACCAAATATTGTGAAAAAAAACCTGCCCGCCATTTGGATTGGAGATAAGTTGGCCGCTGCACCGCTATTTTCCTATAATTCTGGTGTGATGGGCATTGCAAAGGGGCGGTTCGAAGTGGTATTCAATCCTAAAAGCGATCTTATTTAATAGAACAATCGGATAACTCCCCTTGGAAGTTGGACATATTGACTTATATTTAAGATGTTTCCCAGATTGTGGGCGTAATTTAACAGGATCGGGCGTCTTATTGTCGGCCGGCTGCACAAGGAAAGTTTGTTCGTGAATCTCTTTGGAAAAAATGTGGTGCTTTGGGTCGTTATTGGTCTGCTGATAGTCGCCTTGTTTAACATATTCAATGACTCGTCACAGCGTAGTGGCGGGACGTCGCTGCCTTATTCCAGATTTTTGGAACAAGTAAATAACGGGCAGATCACTGAAGTTACTATTCAGGGGCATACGATATCAAGTCGGGCCCAGGATGGACAAACGTATACAACATATGCCCCGCAGGATAATAATCTTGTCGAGCGGCTAACCCAACAGGGTGTGTTGATTACTGCGGCGCCAGAGGAAGAAGGAAGTTTGCTTATGGCAACGCTTCTATCCTGGTTCCCAATGCTCCTCCTCATCGGTGTTTGGATTTTCTTCATGCGTCAGATGCAAGGCGGTGGCGGAAAAGCTATGGGCTTCGGCAAATCAAAAGCTAAGCTTCTAACTGAAAAACATGGCCGCGTAACATTTGAAGATGTCGCCGGTATTGAAGAAGCCAAAGAAGAGCTGGAAGAGGTCGTCGACTTTCTTAAGAACCCCCAAAAATATCAGCGTCTTGGCGGTAAGATTCCAAAAGGGTGTTTGCTTATAGGTCCTCCAGGGACTGGTAAAACTTTGCTTGCCCGCTCTGTTGCTGGTGAAGCAAGTGTTCCTTTCTTTACAATTTCTGGTTCAGATTTCGTTGAAATGTTTGTAGGTGTTGGTGCCAGTCGTGTTCGAGACATGTTTGAACAAGGTAAAAAGAATGCACCTTGCATTATCTTCATCGATGAAATCGACGCCGTTGGCCGCCATCGTGGCGCTGGCCTTGGTGGTGGTAATGACGAGAGAGAACAGACATTGAACCAATTATTGGTTGAGATGGATGGTTTTGAAGCCAATGAAGGCGTTATTTTGCTTGCGGCGACAAACCGTCCTGATGTTTTGGACCCAGCGCTTTTACGCCCCGGTCGTTTCGATCGCCAAGTAGTTGTCCCTAACCCGGATATCATTGGCCGTGAAAAAATTCTGAAGGTTCATATGCGTAAGGTGCCTTTGGCACATGATGTAAATGCAAGAACAATTGCCCGTGGAACACCTGGATTTTCTGGTGCTGATCTTGCCAATCTTGTTAATGAAGCGGCCTTGCTTGCGGCTCGTAAGTCCCGTCGTCTTGTCACTCAACAAGAATTTGAAGATGCTAAAGATAAAGTCATGATGGGTTCTGAGCGTCGTTCTATGGTCATGTCAGATGAAGAAAAAGAACTGACAGCCTATCACGAAGGTGGTCACGCTTTAGTTGGTATGCACATGAAAGCATCGGACCCAATTCACAAAGCGACAATTATTCCGCGCGGTCGTGCGCTAGGAATGGTTATGCGTCTTCCAGAAAAAGACAGCTATTCCATGCGGCGGGATCAATGTATGGCTCATTTAGCTGTTGCTATGGGCGGTCGGGTTGCTGAAGAAATGATCTTTGGTCATGACGCGGTGACTACTGGCGCTTCTGGTGACATCAAGATGGCAACCGATATGGCCCGCCGGATGGTGACTGAATGGGGTCTTTCTGACAAACTTGGACCGCTCCTTTATGGTTCAAATCAGGAAGAAGTATTCCTTGGTCATTCTGTCGCTCAACAGAAAAACTTATCTGATGCAACGGCGGAGCTGATCGACCAAGAAGTGCGTCGTTTTGTTGAAGAAGGCGAAGATACTGCACGGAATATTCTTACTGAATACAAAGAACAGCTTCATCGCGTAGCCAAGGGCTTGCTGGAATATGAAACTTTGAGTGGTGCCGATATTAAAATTCTGATGGAAGGGGGCGACCTAAACCGTCCCGAAGATGACGATACCACGGTGGATAGTGGTCCAAGTTCTTCTGTCCCCGAAGCCGATGGCCATAAGAAGCCTGATGCTGGAGGAATGGAGCCGGAACCACAGCCTAGTTCATAAGGTGAAATGATGGATTTGCTACAAGAAGGCTCCGCTTTACCGCGGGGCCTTTCCTTTTCTGATAGGGTTTATATTGCGCCCTCAACATCCTTTGTTAAAGGAGGGGTGACCATTGCTATCCGGAATGCACAGGGTGTTGTAAATTTTTGGGAAAGTGATTTCGCCTCCATAGAGGATTGGGCTAATTCAGAAATAGAATTGGGTGCGGATATCCTGAACCAATTGAGCTTTCTTCGAAATCTGAAGAATGTAAAATCTTGTTTAGGACGGCCTTCCCCTCTCATCATGGGAATTGTTAATGTAACACCCGACAGTTTTTCCGATGGTGGTAAATATGAAGCCACTACAGATGCTTATGCGCATGCATTGAAATTGTTTGAGGCGGGTGCGGATATATTGGATATTGGTGGAGAAAGCACGCGCCCTGGTGCAGATGCTGTTGACTTGAACCAGGAACTTGCTCGCGTCCTTCCGGTCGTTGATAAATGCAAGAATCTTGGGCCGCTTATATCTGTTGATACCCGAAAATCACAAGTTATGGCGCAAGGGCTGGACTATGGCGCAACGCTAATCAATGATGTGACAGCCCTTCAATACGATTCAGATAGTCTAAGAATAGTCGCAGATAAAAATACAGCTGTCTGTTTAATGCATAGTGCTGCTGATCCCAAGTTCATGCAGGATAATCCCACTTATGATCATGTTCTTTTTGATGTCATTGACTATTTGCATGAGCGAGTTTCTGTTTGCTTGAAAGCGGGCTTGACGAGAGATAAAATTATTGTCGATCCTGGTATAGGTTTTGGCAAAACAGTTGAGCATAACCTTGTTCTACTTAAAGGATTACGGTTTTTCCATTCATTGGGATGCCCGGTTCTTCTTGGTGTTTCCCGCAAATCATTTATCGAAAAACTAGACCGCTCGGGGGAGGCCGAAAACCGGATTGGTGGTTCTTTGTCTGCCTTGCTAATTGGCTTGGCAGCCGGTGTCCAGGTTTTCCGCGTGCATGATGTAGAAGAAACACGTCAAGCTATTGCCGTTTGGCAAGCGGTTGATAAAATACCATTAGCATAATATCTTATTCTTATAAAAACGATTTGAAGGCCTGAACTATATTATATGGCTTTAAACATGATGGATTAGAATGACACGCAAATATTTCGGTACCGACGGTATCAGAGGCACGGCTAATCAACATCCAATGACTGCAGATATTGCGCTTAAAGTAGGCGTAGCTGCTGGCAAGAAATTTGCTGGACGAGGAAATTTTAGACACCGTGTGGTCATTGGTAAAGATACCCGCTTGTCTGGGTATATGGTTGAACCCGCGCTGACAGCTGGGTTCACTTCTGTTGGTATGGATGTCATTTTGGTGGGGCCGCTCCCAACTCCTGCCATTGCCATGCTTACCCGCTCTTTGCGGGCTGACTTGGGTGTCATGATTTCTGCCTCGCATAATCCTTATGAAGATAATGGTATCAAGCTCTTTGGCCCGGACGGGTACAAATTGTCTGATGAAGTTGAATTGGCAATTGAGGCAGATATCGAGAATAATGATTCTATTGAACGTGCTACTCCTGAGCTACTTGGGCGTGCCACACGGCTTGATGACGCTAGGGGCCGATATATTGAATTTGCCAAAAATAGTTTTCCGCGCCACCAGCTTCTCAAAGGTTTGAAAATCGTTGTCGATTGCGCTAATGGGGCGGCATATAAAGTTGCTCCGACTGTTCTTTGGGAACTGGAAGCCGATGTTATCTCAATGGGGGTAACACCTGACGGTTTCAATATCAATAAAGGATGCGGTTCTACCGATACAGCAGCTATGTGCCGCCGGGTTGTCGAGGAGGGAGCCGATCTAGGGATAGCCCTTGATGGCGACGCGGACCGATTGATCATTTGTGACGAAAAGGGCGAGTTGGTCGATGGTGACCAACTTATGGCGCTTATTGCGGGAAGTTGGGCGAAGCGGGGATTGCTTAAAGGTGGCGGACTTGTTGCAACAGTTATGTCCAATATGGGGCTTGAAAAATACATGCAAGCCCGTGACTTGAAGTTGGTGCGCACGGCCGTAGGAGATCGCTATGTTGTTCAGCATATGAGAGAGCATGGATTTAATCTTGGCGGGGAGCAATCAGGGCATATGGTCTTGAATGATTTTAGCACAACAGGTGATGGGCTGATTGCAGCATTGCAAGTTCTGTCGGTGATTGTTGATCAAGAGCGCGCCGTCAGTGAAGTCTGCAAAAGTTTTGATCCATACCCCCAAGTCTTAAAAAATG